>ERZ1504828.713-NODE-713-length-7351-cov-2.754934_pt1 | contig 7351 bp, 4 predicted proteins | sample MGYA00572109_ERZ1504828 | MGnify/ENA primary metagenome ERZ1504828 (study PRJEB39906, sample SAMEA3182109) | gut metagenome | biome: human; feature: gut; material: Stool; isolation source: human stools | place: Canada | collected 2013-04-23 ... | reverse complement strand
GTACTAAGTGTATTTTCTATGGTCGTTGTTTTATATATGACGGTCAGGAAATAGAGTCTCCCGGTCGATTAAAATTAACCAATGTGTAACCTTTAAACTTTGTTTATGAACAACAATCATGCTTTTCAAAGTTCGAAATTTCTACGAGCTTTATTAGTCTTGTTCTTCATGACTGTATCTGTTCAGTGGACCTTTGCCCAACTGAATTTGAATGTCTCTCGTACGACGTTAGGTACAGTTATCGAACAGATCAAATCTCAATCTAAGTATCAATTTTTCTATGACGACAAGCTCGCTACTATGGCAGTGGAGAATGTCAAAGTGAAGAACGCATCTATAGAAGATGCCTTGAATGCTATCTTGAAAGGAAAAAACATTTCTTTTAAAGTAGAAGATAACATTGTTTATCTTTCAGAGAAGTCTGCTGCACCGCAAGAAGGTAATCAGCAAGGTAAAGAACGGACCATTACCGGACAGGTATCGGATGATATGGGACCTCTTATCGGTGTGAATGTATTAATAAAGGGTACAAGCATTGGGTGTATCACTGACCTTGATGGTAACTTTACGCTGACTACTACTGAGGCAAATCCGGTGGTACAGTTCTCCTATGTGGGTTACAAGCCACAGGAGATTGCAGCCAAAGGGCAGAATGCTATCAATGTGATGTTGGAAACTGACTCACAACTGATAGAAGAGGTGGTGGTAACGGCTTTGGGTATCAAGCGTGCTACAAAAGCGTTGAGCTACAATGTACAAGAAGTTAAGAGTGATGAGATTACCCGTGTAAAGGATGCCAATTTCGTAAACTCTTTGAACGGTAAAGTTGCCGGTGTAAATATCAACGCTTCTTCATCCGGTGTCGGTGGTGTATCAAAGGTAGTGATGCGTGGTACGAAGTCTATCATGCAGTCTTCCAATGCACTATATGTCATTGATGGTGTTCCGATGTATGCCGGAACTGGTAAGGGAGGTACTGAGTTTGACTCAAAGGGATCTACCGAACCTATCGCTGATATTAATCCTGAAGATATTGAATCTATGTCGGTACTGACCGGTGCGGCAGCAGCAGCCCTTTACGGGTCGGATGCTGCGAATGGTGCTATCGTCATTACAACGAAAAAAGGTAAAGAGGGGCGCGTAAACATTACTGTGAACAGTAATACCGAAATCTTCAACGCTTTTGTAACCCCTGATTTTCAAAATCGTTATGGAACCAGTGGCGGTCAGATTACACATAGTTGGGGAAATCTGTTGAATTCTTCTAATTCTTATGGATACAATCCGACAAGCGATTATTTTCAGACAGGTGTAACCGGAACGGAGAGCATTTCCTTGTCTACCGGTACAGATAAGAACCAGACGTATGTTTCGGCTGCCGCTGTTAATTCTAAGGGGCTTATACCGAACAATAAGTATGCACGCTATAACTTTACTTTCCGCAATACTACCTCTTTCCTAGATGATAAGATGACTTTGGATGTGGGTGCAACTTATGTGCTTCAGAAAGACCAAAATATGGTGAACCAAGGTACTTATAACAACCCCTTGGTGGGTGCTTATCTGTTCCCGCGTGGCAATGACTGGGAAGATTTCAAGATGTACGAACGTTATGATGCTTCTCGTAAACTGGATACCCAGTATTGGCCGGTAGGTGATGCGGGTATGGTAATGCAGAATCCATACTGGATTAATTATCGTCAACTTCGTAATAATAATAAAGACCGTTATATGCTGAATGCCAGTTTGAGCTACAAGATATTGGATTGGTTGAGTGTCAGTGGTCGTGTCCGTTTGGATAATTCTTTCAATGATTATACTGAAAAGTATTATGCCGGAACAAATACGCAGATGACTGAGGCATCTACACGCGGTCTCTATACTATATCTAAAACGACAGATAAACAATTGTATGCCGACTTCCTTATCAATATTAACAAGAGCTTTGGAGAGAATTGGAACCTTTCGGCAAATATCGGTACTTCATTTATGGATATGCGTTCGGATGGACTGGAAGTGAGAGGTCCTATTGCTGACGAAAACTTTGAGGGTGAAACTCCAGGACTTGCTAACGTATTTAATGTACAGAACCTGAGTGCTAAGAAAACAAAGCGTATGCAGAACGGCTGGCGTGAGCAAACTCAGTCTGTATTTGCTTCTGCTGAACTGGGCTACAAGAGTACTTATTATCTGACATTGACCGGACGTAACGACTGGCCTTCGCAGTTGGCAGGACCTAACTCTACCAGCAAGTCGTTCTTCTATCCTTCAGTAGGTCTTTCAGTTGTGTTGTCTGAATTGATGCCTAATCTGAATCGTGATTATCTTTCCTTCATGAAGCTGCGTGGTTCTTTCGCTTCTGTAGGTACGGCATTTGAGAGATACATAGCCAATCCTCGTTACGAATGGAATGAAAGTACAGGGCAGTGGAGTAACACCACCCAGTATCCGGTATACAACCTGAAGCCGGAACGTACAGAATCATGGGAAGTCGGTTTGACTTTGCGTTTTTTGAAAAACTTCAATTTTGATATGACCTACTATAATACAACTACCAAGAACCAGACATTCAATCCTCAATTGGGAGTATCCGGTTATTCTGCGTTGTATATCCAGACGGGTGCTGTGCGTAATCAGGGTATCGAACTGGCATTGGGATATGAAAATACTTGGAAAGATTTTACCTGGAGTAGCAACTATACGTTCTCTACCAATCAGAACAAGATTACGACTTTGGCAGACAATGCCATTAATCCTGTGACCAATGAGGTGATTTCTATTTCTACATTGAATATGGGTGGTTTGGGTTCTGCACGTTTCCTGTTGAAGGAAGGCGGTTCTATGGGAGATATCTATTCTAATATAGATATGAAGCGTGATGCCAATGGCAATGTGTATGTAGATCAGAATGGCAACGTGACTACCGAAAAGATTGAAAACTCGGATGAGTGGATCAAGCTGGGAAGCGTATTGCCGAAAGCCAATATGGCATGGCGCAATAACTTCTCCTGGAAGAACTTTAATGCGGGATTTATGATTTCAGCCCGTTTGGGGGGCGTGGTATTCTCACGTACACAAGCTGTTTTGGATGAATTCGGCGTATCAGAGGCTACGGCTGCGGCAAGAGACTTAGGATATGTGTCGGTGAATGGAGGAGACCGGGTAAGTCCGGAATCATGGTATAGTGCTATAGGTGGTGGTGACGCAGTGGCGCAGTATTACACCTATTCGGCAACAAACGTACGTTTGCAGGAAGCCTCTATCGGGTATACATTCCCTCGCAAGATGTTCAATAATGTATGTGACCTGACGATTTCGCTTGTAGGACGTAATTTGTGGATGATTTATAGTAAAGCTCCGTTCGATCCTGAAAGCGTAGCATCCACTGACAATTTCTATCAGGGTGTCGATTATTTCATGATGCCTTCTACCCGTAATTTCGGTTGTAGTGTAACTCTTAAATTTTAATGTTATGAGAAGAAGTATTATTAATAAAATAATAGTAGGAACACTGGTTTTTACCGGAGTATCTTGTACAGGTGATTATATGGACATTAACTCGAATCCTTATCAACCTGGAACTGATGATATGCAAGCCGACGACTATATGTTGGGGTCGGCAATGAACAACCTTTCCAGTTGCGTGGTATCTTCGGACGTAAATACGGCACAGTTCATCGACTGCTTGTTGGGTGGACCGATGGGCGGTTATTTCTCGGATACCAATACTGGATGGGGAAATACGATTGGGAACTTTAATGCTACGGATAATTGGACTAATGTATTCTTGAAGTCCGACAAACTCATTCCACAGTTATTTACTAACTTGACTTCGGTTCAAAATATATCCGAAAAGACTGAAAATCCTGTCCCTTTTGCCATTGCAAAGATTATTAAGGTAGCTGCCATGAGTCGCGTAACGGATACTTACGGCCCTATTCCTTATTCAAAAATAGGTTTGGATGGTGCTGTTACCACTCCTTATGATTCGCAGGAAGTTGTGTACAAGCAGTTCTTTACCGAATTGGATGAAGCGATTACTACTTTGAATGATAATCCCGGAGCTGCCCTGGCTGCTACTGCCGACTATGTATATAGCGGAAACATCAACAAATGGATTTTATTTGCCAATTCATTGAGATTACGCCTCGCTATGCGTATTGTGTATGCTAACCAGACACTGGCTGAACAAGAAGCTCAGAAAGCTATACAGGGGGGAGTGATTGAGTCAAATAATGATAATGCCAAGTGGAGTTATTTCGGCTCGATTGTCAATCCGCTCTATACCGCAACCCGCTATAATTCAGCTACGGACCATGCTTGTCTCACCGGTGGTGATACACATGCGGCTGCCGACATCATCTGCTATATGAATGGATATAATGATCCTCGTCGTTCCAAATACTTCGTTCCGTCCGAATGGACTGGTTATGAATATGTAGGTGTTCGCCGGAGCATTAATCGTTCTACGCTGGGTGCGGATGCACATAAATATTCCGGTGTCAATGTAGGTCAGAGTGATCCCATTATGTGGATGAATGCTGCTGAAGTAGCTTTCTTGCGCGCTGAGGCTGTGGCTGTATTTGGTTTTACCGGTATGGGTGGTACTGCAAAGGATTTCTACGAAAGAGGTATCGAACTGTCGTTTGAACAATGGGGTGCCGGAAGTGCAGTTGATTATATAAACAATGCTACCAGTAAGCCCGGTATATATGACGATCCTTCCGGAGCCAACAGTTATGGCTCACAGTTGTCTACCATTACTGTGAAATGGAATGAAGGAGATACGCCGGATGTGAAACAAGAGCGTATCATTACCCAGAAATGGATTGCCAACTGGATGCTTGGAAACGAAGCATGGGCGGATTTCCGTCGTACAGGCTATCCTCGCTTGATTCCTGCGGATCCTGCTGGAAACAAGAGCGGTGGTGTAGTCGACAATGAATTAGGAGCGCGCCGTATGCCTTTCCCCACTGACGAATATGTCAGCAATAAGGCGAATGTGGAAGCTGCAGTGTCAAGCTACCTGAAAGGTGCGGACAATTATGCTACCCGTGTATGGTGGGATTGTAATTCCAAAATCAGATAACCCTATTTTATTCGATAAGTTATGAAAAATATAATAAAACCTATTACCGGTCTGTTCGTTTTGGCAAGCATTGTTTTGGCTTCCTGTACGGATGTGGAGAGCCTTTCCATCAATGAGTCTACTATAAAAGATCAGAATCCCGAAGCATATGCAAAGTACCTGAACAACCTGACCGCCTATAAAGCTTCTGAGCATAAAGTAGTGTATGCCTATTTCGATAACAGTAATAAGGCGCCTTATAGTCCGGCGCAGCACATTACTAATATGTCGGACAGTATTGATGTTATTTCAATGATGTATCCCGAGTTAGCCGACTTCGAGAAAGCTGATATAGAAACTGTTCATCAGAAAGGAACGAAAGTTGTTTATACCATTAGTTATGATGCTATAAAGGCGGCTTATGATGACTTGGCTTCAGATGGAAGCGGTTCTATGGAAGCTTTTGATAGTTACCTGCAAAAGGAACTTACCACACAGCTTGCCTACTTGCCTAACTATGACGGACTGATTGCAGAGTTTTCCGGAAAAAATCCGGCATTCATGTCAGTAACTGATTTGGCAACTTATCAGACAACACAGAACATTTTTCTGAATGCAGTCAATACATGGAAAACAGCTAATGCAGATAAGTTTTTTGCATTCAAAGGAAAAACGCAGAATCTGATTGACAAAAACATCTTGAATAGTTGTAAGCACATCATTTTGGTCAGTGGAAGTGCAACTACTGCTGCCGAGTTAAATCTGCTGGTGGACAATGCCTTAGAGGAGGGGGTTCCGAGTGACCGTTTTGTTATGGCTGTGTCTACGATTTCTTATGATACAACTGATAAGAAGACAGGATATTGGGATGGTACTCGTGCATTGGGCGAGGTAGCCTATTGGGCCACTGTAGAGGCTGTTGGATATGAGAAAGCCGGCATTGCCATCTATAATGTCCAGAATGACTATTACTCTACCAGTGGTGCTTGCACCTATGTGAAAGAAGCGATTGATATAATGAATCCAGCTCCCGTTAAATGATTACTATTATGAAACTTAAGAATATCTATTTTATCTCCTTGGCACTGATTTCCGGTATGTTCTCCGGTTGCGCCGATGATACGGAGAATTTTGACAACCAATTGTTCATGACCTCGAAGACTCCGACCACGTTTTTTGTAAAGGCAATTACTCAAAATGCCACAGGAGAATTTTCTATGTCTATTCCGAAACCCTCAGAACAGGATATCACCTTCACTATAAAAGCAGATGCAAGTTTGGTTTCCGTATATGAGGACACTTATTATGTCAGTGATATGGAGATGCTCCCGGAAGGTCACTACAGTTTCAGCGCAACGGAAGGAAAAATTGCAGCCGGTGCTTTGAAATCGACCCCAATCACAGTTTCTTTTACCGAACTCGGCAGCTTAGACCTCAATAAAACCTATGTATTGCCGGTTACGGTTGTTGATGCAAGTATCAATGTGCTGGGCTCGTCGAATACATCTTATTATGTATTCAAAGGTGCTGCGTTGATTAATAAAGTAGCGAATATTAATAAAAATAATGTATATGTAGACTGGGTAAATCCGAATGTTGTTCAAAATATGAAGACGATGACGGCTGAAGCTTTGATTCATCCGTATAGCTTTGAGAACCAGTTGAATACTTTGATGGGTATCGAAGGACAATTCTTGTTCCGTTTCGGTGATTCGGGCGTACCTTCTAATCAATTGCAGATAGCAACAGGCAAGGGAAACTTTACGAATAGCTCAATGGTGGCTCCACTGAATGCATGGACACATGTTGCTGTAACTTACGATTCGGAAGCACAAACTATTAGGGTCTATTTCAATGGCAAACTTGTAGGTGATTTTACAGATGCTACGTATGGTCCGGTAAACCTCATTCTGATGAATCGGACGGTAAACCACGTTGTTTCTGGATTGGTTACTCTTATAATAACGAACGTTTTCTGGATGCCGACATCTCGGAAGTACGTATCTGGAACCGAGTGCTGACTCAAGATGAAATAAATGCCGAAAACCATTTCTATGCCGTAAGTGAAGATGCTCAAAATCTGGTGGCCTACTGGAAATTTGATGACGGAGCAGATATTATCAAAGATTACAGCAACAGCGGAAATGATGCTACAGCATCCGCTAAATTGACTTGGGTAGATGTAGAACTCCCTGCAAAAAAGTGATAACCCTTAATCTAATTAAAAGTGCTTATTATGAAACATTGTTATAAAATAAGAATCGCTGCATGGTCGTTGCTATT
>ERZ1504828.663-NODE-663-length-7605-cov-2.696159_pt1 | contig 7605 bp, 6 predicted proteins | sample MGYA00572109_ERZ1504828 | MGnify/ENA primary metagenome ERZ1504828 (study PRJEB39906, sample SAMEA3182109) | gut metagenome | biome: human; feature: gut; material: Stool; isolation source: human stools | place: Canada | collected 2013-04-23 ... | reverse complement strand
GTGTATAAGAGACAGGATTTTGGCAGGAATTGTGACGGCAGTTTGTCTTGGGGGATATCTGGCTGTTGTTTCTGCTTATCGCGCGGAGCGTATGGCTATATTATGGGATCCGTTTGCCGATCCTTTGGGGGCGGGATATCAGATTGTACGGAGTTTAACCGCAGTCGGTTCCGGTGGATTTTGGGGGCAGGGACCGGGGGAAGGGGTGTACAAATTTTTATACCTTCCTGAACAGCATACAGATTTTGCTTATGCAGTTTTCAGCCAGGAGTTTGGATTCATCGGTTCAGTTGTTGTTATGTGCCTGTTCATGGGATTTCTTATGTGCGGGTTTTCCTGCGCCCGCCAGTTGAAACAACCTTATGAATCTTTACTTGTTTACGGATTGACATTGCTTATTTCTGTACAGGGAATTATTAATATGGCAATGGTCATTGGATGTTTTCCTGTCACTGGGATTCCATTGCCCTTTATTTCTTATGGCGGTACGTCATTGTTGACTAATGTTATTTCGGTAGGCCTTATTTGGGGTGCCGTTATATCGGGACGTGAAAAGAGCGATATAGAAGAACGCAGACGAATGATTAAAGCGATGGAAGGGCAGTTGGCACCATCTGGGCGTAAATCTTTTAATCATTTTTAACGTTTATTTACGATCTCTCGGCATAACCGAGAGATTTTTCATGAAAGTGTGAACAGATTGGCAGGGATTTCCTATAAACAGCTGGCTGAATTGGCAGAACGGTATTCGGATGAAAACCAGGGAATGTCTTTGGTGATTGTTTTTATAGTTCCTGATGAATCTGCAAAAAAAAAGGGCTTATCCCTTTGCCATTTTTTAGATAGGCAGGGAATAAAAGCGGGATTATTTTTTGCCGGACATCAGTCTGTATTAAGTAATCGTGTAGAAGCATTGGCACGGATAAGAGCGGCCGACTCCTTTGTGATTGTAACGAAGGATCTGGAGGAGTCGGGGCTTTTTGCTCATGCGGCCCGGTGCATGGAAAAGCAGGGTCTTATTATCTATGAAGGAGCCTTAACGAGAAAGCTGATTACTTGTGTCACCAAAATGGAAATAAGCAGTTTTTTTGCAGAGGAATCAGTGTTTTCCTATCCAGTATATGCAGATACCAAGAATGACATATTTTGTCTTGCTGCTTTGTGCTTATATGCCGTGCATGGCGGTGGAACGATATTGGAAGCTGCTGATGAAATACGAAAAATGCTGCGTAATTAGATATGGATTGCATTCTAAACTTTTTTATTGATGATGGGTTTTGTAATAGACCATGCAACCGTCAGAGATTTTTGCAGTATAAAGAAATAAAGTGCCTTTCGAGGATGTAAGAGCCAGAAAACGCCTGCAATCGGCCGGAGCGGAGTGAACCGCCTTTTTGAATTTGTTTTTATCATTTTATCACCAAAGGATAATAATCTTCTTGTTGCAATATCTGCGACTTTAGCCTTTGTGAGGATCATGGTCAATTTTAATAAGTTAGACATAAAATCACCTCTTATCAGTTATCATAACAAAGCGGTGCGAGAAAAGCCATGAGATTCATTTCTTTTTTATTTGTGATAAAATATGGACATACTTCGGGGTAAAAGCTGTTCCGATAAATTCCGATAAAGATTAGGGGGGAATGATGGATTTTACTGATTATATATTATTTGTACCGATGTTTTTTCTTGCCATATATTTGTGGCTGGAGTCTCAGGATTTTGGCGTAGCTATTGTAGCACCGATGGTTGCGCAAAACGAAGAGGAAAGAAAGACGGCGCTTAATCTTTTAAAACCGGGGTTAGACGGAAATGAAGCATGGGCGTTTCTCTGCGCGGGGATGACTGGCGCACTTTTTTCGAATGGTCGGTTTAATATTCCGGAAAGCACATTTTGGCCTTTGGGGATTATTCTTACGGGAATGATTGTGCGGTTAGCGGCAGCCTTTTGGGGGAATATATTCCAGCAGCCTTTGCTATTAAGAGGAGTCCGTTTTATCACAATCATTAATGTCATCTCTGCAGGGGTTCTTGCGTTGGAATTGGCCAATTGGGACCTTTTTACAACGAAAAGTGTGTTTGGCCTTATTTGGTTGTTTATGAGTTGTATTCAGGTCGGTGCCATCTATGGAGCCTGTAAGACAGCGAACCCGTTGGGGGAAAGATTTCGGGCGACTTTCCTTGTAACCAATATTCTTTCATTGATGGCATTTATTGCTGTTTTTGGTGCATGGTCTGTTTTGGGGAATCGTGAAATATTTGGAACAGATATGCTTCTGTCAGGATTTTCATCTGTTGTAATTATTTCAGCCATAGCGTTTTTTTCCGTAAGAGCCAGACATGTATATGCGGGGATGCTGTTGTCCTATATTGCGCAGTGGGGTGCCGTGTGTATCTATTTATTTACCATGATGTCAAGCTTTCCTTCCCCAGCGCAGGATTCTGTAATCAAAGTCGATATGAGTTTGATTATCGGAGCTACCGCCGTATGGACAGGTATCGTATTTATTTGGCGGATGTGTCGCCATAAAGTGGAATATGTTTGGGAAGACCATATTTGAATGAAAATGAGGATAAGGAGCTAAAAATGGGTGAACTTTTTAAAACGCAGCATACCATTGATGAAATGCTGGATCGGATGGGTGTGAAAATCGTTTTAGATACGGATCACTTATCGGAAGATGATGTTCTTGAAGCGGAAAAGAGCGGTAGTTCAGTACTAAAGAAGAAAAGATCAGAAAAAGTTGAGTAAAAACGGAAAACAGGCAACCAAGAGAAAAATAAGGTTAAAGCCTGTTTTTTATTGGTGGAGAATTATCCCTGTGGTATGATAAATACTGAAATGCTAAATGTCTTTTTGTAATTTGATTGTGTATAGTTAATGAATTGGAGGATAGTATGGATTCATTTGTTCATCTCCATTCTCATACAGAGTACAGCCTATTTGACGGAACTTGTCGAATCAAGGAACTTGTTTCATATGTAAAAGAACTGGGGCAGACGGCGATAGCCATTACAGATCATGGCGTTATGTATGGAGCTGTTTACCTTTATAAAGAATGCTTAAAACAGGGGATTAAGCCGATTATCGGTTGTGAGATATATGTGACAGCGGGGAGCCGTTTCATTAAGGATGCCGATAAAAAAGAAAAGCTGGCTCATTTGATTCTCTTGGCAGAGAATAACACTGGTTATAAGAATATTATAAAAATCTGTTCAAAATCGTGGACGGAAGGATACTATCATAAACCTCGGGCAGATCATGATTTACTTCTGAAGTATCATGAAGGTGTTATTGCATTGTCGGCTTGTATCGGCGGCGAATTGCCACAGGCAGTCCTGAAGGGAGATTTGGAACAGGCAAGAAAAATTATCCGGTTTTATATGGATACGTTTGGAAAAGATAATTACTTTATAGAATTACAAAACCACGGATTGCCGGAAGAGGCGGCGGTACGGCCTGCGCTGGCTGAACTTGCCAAAGAATATGGACTTGGACTCGTGGCGACCAATGATTTTCACTATACCAGAAAAAAGGATGCGGGAAGTCAGGAGATCAAACTTTGTATATCAACAGGAAACACGATGGATGATCCCGGTAGATTCCGTTTTGCGAATGAGGAATTCTATTGTAAGAGCGGAGAAGAGATGAAAGCGCTTTTGGGAAACTTTCCCGGGGCCATTGAGAATACAGCGAGAATTGCAGAACGGTGCAATGTCACATTTACTTTTGGTAAACACAAGCTGCCGTCTTTTACCGTTCCTGAAGGAGAAACCGCGGCAACTTATTTGCGCAGGTTGTGTGAAGAAGCTCTTCCTGAGCGATATCCGAACTATGGGAATAAGGAAAAAGAGCGTCTTGATTATGAACTGGGCGTTATAAATCATATGGGGTTTGCTGATTATTTTCTCATTGTCATGGATTTCATTCAATATGCGAAAACACACGGTATTCCTATCGGTCCGGGGCGAGGAAGTGCTGCAGGGAGTATCGTGTCATACCTTCTCCATATCACGGAAGTGGATCCGCTGCGTTTTCATTTGCTTTTTGAACGCTTCTTAAATCCGGAACGGATTTCTATGCCTGATATTGATACGGATCTCTGTTACAGAGGGCGGGGTCAGGTCATTGAGTACTTAGCAAAAAAATATGGTGAAGACCATGTGGCGCAGATTATTACTTTTGGTACATTGGCTGCCCGTGCGGTAATTCGGGATGTCGGGCGTGTGTTAAGCATGCCGCTTCGGGAAGTGGATCGGATTGCGAAAATGATTCCGAGTGGTCCCGGAGTTACGCTGAGGACAACGCTGGAACGGTCAAAAGAGTTTGCGGAATTATATGCGTCTGATAGTAATATACACCGTTTGATCGACCATTGTCTGGATTTAGAAGGCCTTTCAAGAAACTCGGGAACTCATGCGGCAGGCGTAGTGATCTGTTCCGAACCGGTCGAAGAATATGTTCCTATACAACTGACCCAGGATAATTTTATTCAAACCCAGTATGAAAAGGACTTGGACGAAGAGCTTGGACTGCTTAAGATGGATCTTTTAGGTCTTCGCAATCTTACGGTTATTCATGATGCATTAGAAATGATTAAGACGAACAGAGGAATTGCGCTTGACATAGAAGCGATTCCTCATGTGGATGAATTGACTTGCAAAATGCTGTGCTCCGGAGATACGGTGGGGGTATTTCAGTCGGAATCATCAGGGTTTACATCGCTTTTGATGCAGTTGGAACCTGAGTGTTTTGAAGATTTGATTCCTATGGTAGCCTTATATCGCCCCGGACCGCTGGGGAGTGGCATGGCGGAAGATTTTATTAACCGCAAGCATGGGAAAACGGCAGTTGATTATCCGCATCCTTCGTTGGAGACAATTCTTAAAGAAACTTACGGGATTATCCTGTATCAGGAACAGGTTATGCAGATTGCGTCTGTTATGGGGGGATTCAGTCTTGGTCAGGCAGATCTTCTTCGTCGCGCGATGGGGCATAAAGAACCGGAAATACTGCAGGCCCAGCGTGAGTTGTTTGTTAAAGGGGCGGCAGTACAAAAAATAAGTGAAGAAATTGCTAACCGTGTATTTGATCTGATGGTTCATTTTGCCGGATATGGATTCAATAAGTCACATAGTGTATGTTATGGATGGATTGCCTGGCAGACAGCATATTTAAAAGCACATTACAGACCTGAGTTTATGGCAGCTATGATGACTTGTTATAATGGGGATCGTAATAAGGTCAGCCGTTATATTTCCGACACAAGACGTGCAGGAGTAAAAATAGCGGCGCCTGATGTAAATCGAAGTGAAGCGGGATTTTCCGTGAATGGGGATACCATTCTTTTTGGTCTTGCCGGTGTGCAAAATGTAGGAGAAGGAATCGTAAATTCCATTATCGGCGCACGGAAAAAAGATGGCGCGTTTAAATCTATTTCCGATCTGCTGGAACGGATTGATTCCAAGGGATTGAACAGCCGCGCCTGTGAAAGTCTGATTCGCTGCGGGGCTATGGATTCTTTTGGCTATAATCGCAGACAGCTTATCGAAGTGCTGCCCCAGGCATTAAATAATGCGTCAGTGACGCGAAGTGACAGGGAATCGGGACAATTGTCCTTATTTGGTGGAGAAATAAAGGCAAAAACAATCGTTTATCCCGATTTACCAGATATGTCGGCGGCGGAGAAGATCGATTCGGAAAGAAAACTGCTTGGATTTTATGTAAGCGGGCATCCTCTTGATTCTTATAAGCAGCAGATGAAATATTGTTCGCCTATTTATTCACTGTTGAGTGATGGGATGAAATATGACGGGAAGATGGTTTCTGTTGGAGGGATTATAACCCGCGTCAAAAGTATGACAACTAAAAAAGGCGCGCCTATGGGGTATGTAAGTCTGGAAGATTATGAAGGAGCCATGGAAGCGGTCATATTTCCTTCTGTATGGGAAAACTCACGTATGATGGTTTCTGAAGACCGCGCGGTGTGTGTCCGCGGACGTGTGCAGGCGAATGAAAGGGATGTAAGAATATTGGCTGAGGAGATTATACCGCTGGCACAGTTCCATAAAGTAGTACGTCCGATGTATAAGTCAGTCCATCTTTATATCGATGCTGCCCATGAATCTGATGCCGTAAGTAATCGGTTGTCGGTCATATTGAGAGAAAATCATGGGAATGTTCCTGTATTTCTTCATCTGGAGAGAACACACCAGAAGATTACAATGAGCAGAGAGTTTTATCTGGACTTCAGTGCGGATTCTGAAATAGCACTCAAAAAGCTGTTGGGCCCCCAATCTGTAGTGGGAGAAGTCTTGCATAAGCAGGGAAACTGAATGAGTTACCGAGGCGTGATATTTTATGCATAATCCATGCCCGTATGATATACTGAATCATATGGTTTAATAGATAAAGGGGGATGTCATGAAGTTTCTCGTTTGTATTAAACAGGTAGTAGACACTTCCAAAATGGAAGTGGATCCGGAAACGGGGCGCCTTAAACGTAATAATGCCAATAGCATTATGAATCCTGTTGATTTGAATGCGTTGGAAGCAGCCTTATCTCTTAGGGATCGGATAGGTGGAACGGTTACGGTGATTACCATGGGACCGCCGCAGGCGGAAGCCGTTCTTCGGGACGCGGTTGCTATGGGGGCTGATGATATTTATCTGGTAACAGATCGGGCCTTTGGCGGAGCGGATACTTTGGCAACCAGCTATACCCTTGCTGCAGCCATTTCTAAAATAGGGATGCCTGACTTGATTTTCTGCGGAATAGAATCTATTGACAGTAATACAGCGCAGATAGGGCCTGAAATAGCAGCAACACTCGGGATTGCCGATGTGAGTGGTGCTTCATTTATTTCTTTTGAAAAAGAAGGCGGTCTTATTGTTACCAGGCAAAATGGAAGCAGTGCTGAAGTTGTTGAATTAAAACTTCCTGCGGTAGTAACCGTTTTGCCGGAACTTAACAAACCGCGGTATTCCTCGATAAAAGGAATTTTGGGCAAGGGAGATGCTGAACTTCATATCATTACAGCGGCGGATTTGGATATTGATACTGCACGGATTGGAATAAAAGGTTCTCCCACACAGGTGAAACGTGTACGGCCCGTAGTACCGCCACAAAAGGAAAACCTTCGTATTGAGGAAAAAGATCCTCAAGAATCGGTAGATATTCTGATAGAAGCATTAAGGAAAATTTCTGTAATTTAGGAGGGTAAGTATGGATTTTTCTGATTATAAAGGAATTTACGTTGTTGCCATTCCTAAATATGGTGAAATACAGAAAGTTACGGGGGAATTGATTGGAGCTTCCCGTGAATTGGCTGCTGAACTGAATGAATCGGTGTCCGTTGTTCTTGTGGGAAGTGAGATTCGCGATAAAGCACAAGAACTTATTCATCTTGGTGCGGATTTCGTTTACGTTATGGATGCACCGATTTTTACGCATTATGATGGCGTGGCATATCAGAAGGCTTTAACGGGATTTTTTAAAGAAAAGAAACCCAATATCGTGATGTTTGGAGCAGATCCTTATGGCAGGGATTTGGCTCCTCGTATGGCGGCAGACTTAGTTTGCGGTGTAACGGCAGATGTAACGG
>ERZ1504828.622-NODE-622-length-7896-cov-2.989160_pt1 | contig 7896 bp, 5 predicted proteins | sample MGYA00572109_ERZ1504828 | MGnify/ENA primary metagenome ERZ1504828 (study PRJEB39906, sample SAMEA3182109) | gut metagenome | biome: human; feature: gut; material: Stool; isolation source: human stools | place: Canada | collected 2013-04-23 ... | reverse complement strand
ACATGATGGCATAAGCCAGGAAGAAGGAAGTCGGGATAAATCCCGCCATTGCCAGATCCTTCAGCTCAAAGTTATGGATAATGTCAGGAATTAACGGTCCGAGAATGTTTGTAATGAATGAAATGGTAAACCAGAACATCATGATCAATGCCAGCATACTCCATTTCTTGTTATTTTTCATAATAATTCGTTTGTTTATAGAATTAGTGATGCTGCACCGATAAGACCGGCTTTATTGCCCAATTCGGCTACTACAATCTTGGTATTCAGGGCACAGTCTGCTATTACGTGCTTTTTGACTACCGCCCTTATTTTTTCTAAATAGAAACTGCCGGATTCTGCAACACCTCCTCCTATCACAATTCGTTGGGGACTGAAGATATTGACAAAGCCGGCAATTCCTCTGCCCAAATAGTAAAAGTGTTCGTTCATGCACTCGACAGCGAGCGGGAAATTTTCATGATACAGGCGAACAATCAATTCCCCGTTTATTTCCGTATCAAAACTTAAATTCTGCTCTTTCGCCAATGCGCTAAAGCGTCTTGTCAAGGCGGCAGTCGAAGCATAATGTTCCAGGCAGCCGATTGCCCCGCAGGCACAACCTTCACCGTTGGCAATCAACGGTACATGCCCCAACTCCGTACCCCGGTTAGCATATCCATTGAACAATTTACCATCAATGATGACAGCTCCGCCGATACCGGTTCCTACAGTCAGAAACACCACATGAGTGCAACCTCTTCCTGCACCATATTTCGTTTCTCCCAGTCCCATCAGATTGGCATCATTTCCAACAACTACCGGTAAACTCATCTGTTTCTCCATAAGGGAGACTACATCTATGTTTTCCCAGCCGACAATATTTTCCGCACCTCCCAGTACGATACGATTTGTTTCATCTACAATTCCCGGTGTACCGAGCCCTATGCCCAGTACGGTCCAGTTCTGTTTTGCGGCTTCATCTTTCAGCAAGGTGGCAGCCTTTATCAGCTGTTCCATCACTTTTGCAGCCGAGACAGAAGCAAAAGAGGGTAATTTTCCCTCAAAGAAAGAATTACCCGCTTTATCTACCAAAGCATATTTTATAGATGTACCACCTAAATCAATGCCAATTGCGTATTCCATAATTTATTACATCAAATAAGGAAACATTATGTTCTTTCCACCCATATAGGAGAGCTCCATGCCCATTGCTGGTCACGCTGGCGAACTCTGATATAGTAATAGTCCGTATCTCTTTCGGGTTCAGTGTCTTCCATATAATGTTCAACCATAAAGCAACTTTCCGGCATTGCACGGTTGAATAGGATAGCTTCACTAAGCCATCCGATCATGAAATGGGAGCGGGAACCTTCCAGAAGTTCGCCCAGTGAATGTTCAAACTTCTTGCCGTTGAACTCTGCCGTAATCATACCGTCTTTGGGCATAGTGACATCCAGAATGACGGCCTGCATGGCGGGAGTGGTGGTATTCGGATTCTTGGAACTGTACATGTCCAACTCCGTATCTTTGTCCGTAACAGACACAATACGGTTCACCTTTGTCTCAAACTCGGGTTCTCCCGGTTGCGGAGAAGTGAAGGCAGCGCCACGGAAGCAAGGTTCCACAGCATTGATAGTTCCTTTGCTGATAGATAGTTTACCTTGCCAATGTACATACTGCTCTTCACGGTTCCATCCAAAATCAATCTTTACCTTACAACGTACCATGTCTCCTTCCGGCATTTCGGGCAACAACGGACCACTTAAACGGGCTATGCATTTCCGATTCTTGACAATGTCTATGTAATCGATACAACTGCCGCCTTCCACATTCAAATAAATACGGCGACTGTTACCCCGTACCACATCGCCCGGAAAAGCGTCGTTCAGACGAAAATCTATATTGATCTTATCACCGGTAGCGCAACAAACGTGACGGTTCTTCGTTGCATCCCAGATCTTATCACGGGTCAATGACTCTGCCAGTACGCCTATACGCCCATCGCCATAACTGCCTGGATATCCGGCGTGCTGATCTGTAGAGCCCATAATACCGAATTTCTTGCCTTGCTCCAATCCACACTGAATTGTACCTTCCCATTGGCGAGGTCCCATATCGTGCAGATAATTATAATCACCCTGATCGCTCTCAGCCAATCCGTGGCGGGAATACATCTCTACGAACGGAGTCTGGTCTCCTTCCGTAAAGAAGTTCCAGTTATATCCGCGATAGCCCGTCTGGTAACCCATGTGATGCGGAGTTATAAATACTTTATGTCCGCGGGCTTTTTGTTTCCAGTCTTCAATGGAGGTACATTCTACCAACGGCGCATCCAGGTCATAGTTCAGGGCCACATGATCTCCATGTTCCATGCTGTGTGCCTCATAACCTACAAAGGCAAGAAATTCTCCTTCCTTATTGTACTCATTGGTCATGGCTACGTATTTCTCATAGCCTCCCTCGCGCAAACGCTTGAAAGCACCGGTATGATAATCAATCACCCACTTCAGACGAGGATCATCTGCCCCGGGTATGTCAGGCCACATGGCATGTGGAGTGACAGATACAAAATCCAATTGCCCCTTGGCGGCTTCGAACGCAGAACGCATGTCGCCATGACCGTAGGTTATGTTACAGTGGTTATGCAAGTCTCCCCAGAAATATTTCAGATTACTGGCAGAGGGCATAATTTTCTTTCCTGCGGCAGTTCCGCGTTGGCATGCGGACAATAAGCTACCGGAAACTGCTAATCCGAGGAAGGACCAGCTTGTATTTTTTAAAAAACTTCTTCTATTCATGGTATTCATTTAGATTATCTATTTTTCATCAATCGTCTGTCACCTTTGAACAGCTCATTTACCTTTTCATCCGGATCATCATCCTTATACTGCTTTTGGGTTTCTTTCAGCAGTGACATCAGTTCTGTCCGCTTGTCGGCATACTCTGGTTTGTCAAACACATTATTCAATTCATTCGGATCATTCTTCAAATCGTACATTTCCCACTCGTCCACATCATAATAGAAGTGAATCAGTTTAAAATCAGCTGTACGAATACCATAATGTCTTTTAACCGAATGTTCCGCCGGATACTCATAATAGTGGTAATAGGCGGCTTTTCTCCAGTCTGCCGGCACTTTTCCCTCATTATCCAAAATCGGTTTGAGCGACCGGCCTTGAATATCGGCGGGTATGTCTACTCCGGCAAAATCCAGCAAAGTGGGAGCAAAATCCACATTCATGGCAATGGCATTCGAAACACTTCCGCTCTTGATAGCCTTCGGGTAGCGGATGACCAGTGGCATACGCTGACATTCCTCATACATGAAGCGTTTATCGAACCAACCATGTTCGCCCAGGAAGAAACCCTGATCCGAAGTGTAGATAATGATTGTATTGTCCAACTCACCGATTTTTTCCAGATAACTGAGTAACCGCCCTATATTTTCATCCACAGCAACAATTGTAGCCAGGTAATCCCGCATATATTGCTGATACTTCCAACTGATCAACTCTTTACCTTCCAGTTTACCACTGCGATACTCGGCAATGCGCTGGGCATATACTGAATCCCATTTATTCTGCACATCAGCCGGCATACGTTTGTAGACCTGATAGAGGCGATTGGTCGTATCTTTCAACATTTCTTCACGAGTCAGCAGTTTCAGGTCCCAATCATTGGTCAATGTATGTTCAATAGACATATCCTGTTCCCTGGCAGCGGAACCTCTTCCTTCATACGTATCGAAGAGTGTGGCCGGTTCAGGAAAAACGGTATTATTGAACATACCCAAGTGGCGGGGGGCAGGCATCCAGTTACGATGCGGAGCTTTCTGATGGTACATCATGCAGAAAGGCTTACTTTTATCTCTGTGTTCCAGATACTCGATGGCCTTATCCGTGATAATATCGGTAGCATAGCCCTGTTCTACAATCTGCTTTCCGTTCTCATTGAAATCGGGATTATAATAATCCCCTTGTTCATGTTGTCCGGTCAAGATGCACCAATAATCAAATCCCTGAGGTTCAGTAATCAGATGCCATTTACCGATAATCGAAGTTTGGTAGCCTGCCGACTGTAATAATTTGGGAAAGGTCTGTTGGTTGCCGTCGAAAGTACTGGCATTATCAGTGAATCCATTGATGTGGCTGAATTTGCCCGTCAAGATACAAGCTCTTGACGGACCGGATAAAGCATTGACCGCATAGCAATTGTCCATACGAATACCTTCATTGGCAATCCGATCCATATTGGGAGTTTGCAAGAGGCGTCCACCGTAGCATGACATAGCCTGCGTAGTATGGTCGTCTGTCATCATAAAGATAATGTTCGGACGTTTCACCTCTTCTTTGGCCTTATTGGAGCTGCAAGCGGAGACTCCGATGGCAGTGAGAGGCAAAAATAAGTATGATAAGCGATTCATAATAAAAGTCTTCTTATAGTTTATACTCCAATTGACGTTTCTTTCCATCAACAGATATTTCTATCTTCACTCCATTCTCATCAAACTTCTTATTCAGGAATTTAGCCTTGAATGCAGGAAAAGAAGCTGCATTTTTCGAAGGATAGATAATGGTTATGTAGCGTACAGCTTCCGAATCCTTTTTGTCCACATCAAAAGAAACCGAAGTACGGGGTACACGTACGCGATAAGCAGTTGAACGCCATCCTTCTTTTTCTCTTATCGAAGCTTTCTTTTCGGCAAAGCATTGTAGCTTCATATTGCTTGGCCCGTCATAAGCGGTGGTCAGAATATGGTTCTTTCCATCCACATTTACAGTACCTTCACATAAATGATAGTTCAGATTCACTGTTCCTTTTGCATCTCCCACAGCCTCATCGACAATGACAAAATAAGATTGGTCTACAAAGAAGACAGAACGTCTGTGCTTCAAACCCTCATAATGAGGATTCTCTGTCACCAGGATTTGTTCATTACCTTCGGGTTGCCAAAGTTTAGTAACGGATTGTGTGGTCTGCAAGTTTTTCTCATCCAGTGTCAGGGTATTATGTGAACTTGTCCGGCGGAACCAGTTGCGAAGTTTCATCACTTCATCATCACCGGCATAGACGTATGAACCGCTATCCGGAAAGAGATTCCGACCATTGAACCAAAGCTCAAAAGTTCCGTTATCCGGTTGACAGTGCCACTCACCTTTGGGACCGGCCTTTACCACCATTACAGTAGCATCTTGTTTCCAGCCATTTCTGAAAGTAAAGAAACCGGAAGTCAGGGCTCCGTGAGAAAGGTTGGGTAGGGGGGAACCTTCACGACCTTCAGCAGCATAATAACGAATCCAGTCGCAATCCGGAAACAGTTTGAGCCAGTCTTGATAATTGCGGACTTCTGCCGGGCGGTCTCCCAGTTTCGCATCACTGAAACAAGGATTACTGTAATCCGGGAAACAGATATTAGAGTAGAACTCAATCATATTTTTCACAGTATTCACGTATTCGGCAGGAAATTCCTGACGGAAACCATTGACGTCTGCCATACGCAGGGCCTTGCAGAAGATATTGATTGCCGCCAAATGATAGTGCGGGTCCAGTTCATATTGACCGCCGTCCGGGTAAACCTGTTTTTTTATTTCACGGTTCAAAATGCTTATCCCACTCTCTCTCCATCCAGTTGCCTCTTTAAATTCAGGGAAAAATGCACCTGCATACACCATACGCTGTGCTTCGAACAACAGATGGTTGCCTTGATCGGAGTAATTGCCCAGAATGTGTAAGGCATGCCGATGGTAATTAATGAGGAACTCGGTCAGGAACTCCGGAGTAAAAGCCTGTGAGGGAATAAACAATAGAAATTGCAGTGTCTGATCCTGCAAACGGTTACTCACTTCCAACGGACGCCATGCAAAGCGTACATTCTCAGCATTTCCTTTTACTTCACCTGCACTGACAAGTTCGTATTCTTCTTTCTCTACGGTTGTCAGAGGATTCTTCTTAATCCAGTCCATATATTGGTATGCCCATTCTTTGGCATATTTCTCATCCCCTGAGATTCTATATGCTTTTCCCATCGGGGTGAACCATTTATGGCGATGCAACTGCCAGCGCAACTCATTGTCCTGTACCGGCCAATATTGCCAGTTGATGTCTTTACCGTAATTATAGGAAGGCTGATATCCTTTGTGCACAAAAAATGTATGTTCCAGGGCATCATCCGCCCATTTTTGTTCTTCCTTTGATATCTTGATATTCTTCAGATTAATATCAGGATGTCCTATGCCGGTGCGTTGGCGGTAATAGTCCAATAAAGCCTGAGCCGCTTTATCCCATTGTTGTTGGGCGCATGCGGCCTTTACTTTCTCCAAACCCGGATAATCCAGGTTCAGTAAATCAAAAGCTTCCTTCCGCAATTGCTGCGCTTCCGCACTTATGGCGACCAGCAAAAGAGCCAGACATAAAAAATACTTTGCTATTTTCATGGTATATTAATTTCGTTTAAAGCGATTTATAATCGAGTCCTTTTACCTGCATATACCGGGCCAATGCTTCCAGGTAATAATAATCGGCATAATTGATAGGAGTATCAATTTCGGAGCCATTGGGCAACGAACCTGTAGAGTGCATCAGGATAAATCCCTGATTCGTACCAACCTTTGCCAAATAAGCATCGGAAGAAAGAGATTTTAGTAGCTTTTCTGCATAATCAAAATATACTTGTCCGTCTTCTACCAATGTGCTGAGTTCTATCAAAGCAGAAGCTGTAACAGAGGCGGCAGATGCATCACGGGGTGTTTCCGGGCTATCCGGTGCATCATAATCCCACAAGGGTATCGCATCCTCAGTCTTTACGCGGGTCATAATCAACGTTGCAATATCTTTGGCTTGCTGCAAGAAGGCCGTATCTTTGGATTCACGGTAGCAAGAGGTATATCCATATACTCCCCAGGCTTGTCCGCGTGCCCATGAGGAATCGTCATTTTTTCCCTGATGGGTACATTTCATTTCTACGCTGCCATCATTATTGTAACTGACTACATGATAGGATGAATGATCTGTTCTGAAATGATTCTTCAATGTTGTCTCGGCATGTTTCAATGCGATTTCCTTATACTTGGAATGATTGGTAAGATGGCTTACGTAAAACAGCAGGTCCAGGTTCATCATGTTATCAATGATTACAGGGAAATTCCGCTTCCCGAAATCCCAGGAACGAATAGAACCTATGGTCGGATCAAAACGGCTGCATAAGTTATCAGCTGTTTGCACCAATGCCTGACGAACGCTGTCGGCGGGAGCCAAGCGATATGCATTGCCATAACTGCAATTCATCATAAATCCGATGTCGTGTGTACCTTTATAGTCTTTTACGGGATACAAATAATTCGTGAATTTCACGGCACCGTTCTTTAAACCTTCAATACCGGTCAGCTGATACGCATACCACAAGTTTCCGGGGAAAAAACCACTTGTCCAATCATAGATGGAAGAGCAATAGCGACGGGTTCCTATGGCATCCTTCACTGGCTTAATCCGCAAAGAATCCTTAAAGGTTGCAGGATCTCTTTGCAATTGCCGACAGAGAAAATCCATATCATATCCTGTCCAGATGGAACGGGGTAATAAGACTGAATCACCTACATCGGCCACTGTTTCTTCCAATTGCTGTACAGAGGTGTCTATTGCATTTTTCAACCAGCCATACTCTGTATTAGGCTGACTGGATGAACAGCTGGAGAAACCTTGTAATGTAGCAACCGCACAACAAAATAATAAAAATCTTTTCATACAATACATTTTATAAGTAAAGCAGATGGAGAGAGTATGAAACAGATTCTCTCTCCATCACAATTGCCAATTTTATATTTCCCGGATTTATTCGTAACCCGGATTATTCTGGTTATTCAAAGCCGGATTAGCCTGTAATTCTCCCAGTGGTATCGGGAAAAGTTCATGCTGGCC
>ERZ1504828.608-NODE-608-length-7972-cov-3.337881_pt1 | contig 7972 bp, 5 predicted proteins | sample MGYA00572109_ERZ1504828 | MGnify/ENA primary metagenome ERZ1504828 (study PRJEB39906, sample SAMEA3182109) | gut metagenome | biome: human; feature: gut; material: Stool; isolation source: human stools | place: Canada | collected 2013-04-23 ... | reverse complement strand
GTATTGAAAGCTATGAGCGATGAAATCCGCTGCTTGAGGAATATTTATTTGAATGGGGATGATGTGACGGAAGAAGTCTGTCCCCTTTTGATGACTATAGGTGATGCGTCTCTTCCGGAAGAAGAATTCAGTGAGATGTATGGTGCTGGAAATCCGGATGACGGTATGGATATGCATAGGACAGAGGATTCGCCGGAAGGGGAGGCTGATTCTGAACCTGTTTTCAAGCTGCCTTCTATCCATGATGTGCAGGCGGCTATGGCTGCAGCTCCGCCTGTGGAAGAGCCTGTGTCCTTAAAAACAGCAGACATTTCTTTTTCAAGCGACCTGCCGTCTTTAGAGAGCGTGCTTCCTGCTTCCGCTTTTCAATCGGCCGTTTCCGAAGAAAAGAAAATGGATGGCATCCTTTTAGGTAAATCACGTATCAAAGGGAAAATATCGGATATCAGTACGATCCGGGAAGAACAGGGCGGTATCGTCGTACAGGGAACTGTCATTGACTGTGAGTGCCGAGATCTCCGTGAAAACAGGTGTCTGTTTACCATGAAGCTGGCTGATGAGACAGACGGAATCCTTTGCAAAAAGTTTTTTGAAAAGAAAGAAGACGCACAAAAGCTGACCGGTGTAAAAAAGAAGATGACCGTAAAGGTCAGGGGAAATGTGCAGATTGATAGATTTACCGGAGGTCTTGTGCTGAATGTTTCCCAGATGGAACAGGGGAAAGAGAAGGAAATTGACCATGAGGATACGGCTGAAACGCCGCGCGTGGAACTCCATCTCCATACGAAAATGAGTTTGGACGGACTCATCGATAATGAAGAGATTATCAGGACGGCGGCAAAGTGGAAGCATCCTGCCGTGGCGATTACGGATCACGGTGTCATTCAGGCATTTCCCCAAATACAAACATTGGCGGCAAAATACGGGCAAAAAGTTATCTACGGCATGGAAGGCTACCTCATTGATGAAGTGCCGGAAGATATTGACAGCGACCGGCAGCAGTACAGCCATATTATCCTGCTAGCGAAAAATATCACGGGCCTTCGCAATTTGTATCGCCTTGTGACACTGTCCCATCTGAAATACTACCGCAAGCGTCCTCTTCTGCCCCGTCCGCTCCTTGAGGAATTCAGGGACGGACTGATGTATGGTTCCGCCTGTGTCATGGGTGAATTTTTCCGTGCCGTTTTAAACGGAGACAGCGATGAAGAATTGATCCGTCTGGCGAAATTCTATGATTATCTGGAAGTGCAGCCGCTGGGAAACAATGAATTCCTGCTGTATGAAGATAAGTATGCTGCCATCACGACGAAAAAAGATTTGCAGGAGCTGAACAAGAAAGTTATTGAAATAGGAGAAAAAGCGGGGATTCCCGTATGCGCCACATCTGATGCCCACTACCTTTTTGCCGAATACGCACGGGACAGAGATATCCTTTTGTCCAACTGGGAAAAACCGGGGAAAATAGAATCCCATCCGCCGGTATACCTTCGGACGACGGAGGAAATGCTGGAGGAATTCAGCTATTTGCCAAAAGAAAAAGCGGAGGAAATCGTCATCACGAATACCCGCCGGGTGGCGGAGCAGTGCGAGGTCATTGAACCGCTGGCGGAAGAATGGAAATCGTACAATCCGAAAATTGCCGGTGCCGATGATAAGCTGAAAGCCATGTGCTATGAGAAAGCGGTGGAGCTTTATGGAGAACCGTTGCCGGAAATCATCCGGGACAGGCTTGATTTGGAGTTGACACCAATCATCAATCACGGCTATGGCGTCCTATACTACATCGCCCATAAACTCGTCAAGCATTCTAACGACCGCGGCTACCTGGTGGGATCCCGGGGTTCTGTCGGGTCTTCTTTTGTGGCGACACTGGCAGGCATCACGGAAGTGAATCCGCTTCCGCCCCACTATGTGTGCCCCCATTGCCACTGGAACCAATTCTTTACTGACGGTTCCGTCGGCGGCGGTTTTGATCTGGCAGATAAGAAATGCCCGAACTGCGGCACGGAATTAAATAAGGACGGACACAATATCCCGTTTGCCGTTTTCCTGGGATTTGACGGAGACAAAGTGCCTGATATCGATCTGAATTTTTCCTCCGGCGACGACCAGGCGGTGGCCCATAAGTACACCGAAGAACTCTTCGGGCGGGATAATGTATTCCGCGCAGGAACGATTGCGGGGATCCAGGATAAGACAGCTTTCGGATTCGTCAAACGGTACGCGGAAAACCGCGGGCTGACATTCAATGATATTTTTATAGAAAAATTATCTGCCGGCGTGGCAGGGGTAAAACGGACCACAGGGCAGCATCCCGCCGGTATCATGGTCTGTCCCCGGGATATGGATATCCACAATTTCACGCCACTCCAATATGCCGCCAATAAAAGATGGCTGAAAGATGAAACGGGAGAAAAAATTCCGGGTACTATCACCACCCATTTTGATTACCATTCTATTTCAGGACGCATGCTGAAACTGGATATTCTGGGCCACGATGATCCGAAAGTCATACGTATGCTTCAGGATATCACGGGCATCGATCCGCTTCACATTCCTTTCAATGATGAAAAAACGCTGTCCCTTTTCAGCTCGCCGGATGCTCTCGGCATTACGTCGGAACAGTTGAAAGCGGCGGTGGGGGATAAGGGGATTACCGTGGGGGCGATTGGCCTTCCCGAATTCGGCACACCTTTTGTCCGCGGTATGCTGGAGGATACGCGGCCCAAAAATTTCTCCGAGCTTGTCCGCATTTCCGGCTTTTCTCACGGGACGAACGTGTGGCTGAATAATGCGCGGGATTTGATTACGTCAGGCAAGGTCAAACTGGAAGAAGCGATTTCCACGCGCGATGATATCATGAACTACCTGATTGAACATCATGTAAAACCGCTGACTGCTTTCAAAGTCATGGAAAACGTGCGTAAGGGCAACGGGCTGGAAAAAGGAAATTCCAACAACCGGAAAGAATTGGAAGATGCCCGGGTACCGCAGTGGTTTATTGATTCATGCCTGAAAATCTCCTACCTTTTTCCAAGGGCCCATGCGGTGGCTTACGTTATGATGGCGTTCCGCATCGCCTGGTTCAAGGTGTATGAACCTCTTGCTTACTATGCGGCTTATTTCACCATCCGGGCGGAAGGCGCGTTCAATGCGGCGGTTATTTTAAGAGGACTGGCATCCCAGTCGGCAGAGCTGGCGCGGATTAATTCGCTGCCCCACCCAACGGCGGTGCAAAAGGGGAGTGCCACAGTTATTGAGGCGGCGGCGGAAATGTATCTTCGCGGTTTGAAGTTCCTGCCTATCGACTTGAATAAATCGTCCGCTTCTGAATTTCTCATGGAGGACGGCGCACTCCGCCCTCCGTTCAACTGCATTCCCGCTTTGGGAAATACGGTAGCAAAGGAAATTGTTGAAGCCCGCAGGGAACATCCCTTTACGTCGAAAGAAGATTTGAAAAAGCGAGGCAAGGTAAGCCAGAGCATTATCGATACCATGGATGAAATGGGAATCCTTCACGGTATGCCGGAAGAAGAACAGATTAACCTGTTTTCTTTCTGAAATATATAAAACGCAATAAAAAATAAATCACCTGACTCACGATACAGTGAAGAAGGTGATTTATTTTTTTTCGATGATATCCATGTTTCGGAGTAAGACGGGCTTGCCCCGCCAGGAAAAAGCATATTCTCCATATTCTTTTGTAAATCGGCGGTTTGAAATCTGTTCCAATGTTTCTCTTTCCAGACGGGGGATCCGGTCTGCACCCGTTTCCGGAAGGGGAGAGTATGCTGCATTTTCGTTAAAGGGACAGCATTTCTGGCACTCATCACATCCGAAGATAAGCGGCGTCTTACGAAGAATATTTTTTTCTTCTTCATTTAAGACTTCTTTCTTTTGCGTGAGGTACGATTTGCATCGCCACGGGTTGAACCGTTCGTAGGAAAGCGCTTTTCCGGGGCATGCCGCAAAGCAACGGGTGCAGCTGCCGCAGTTCATTGCAAGCGGGGTGTCCGGAGGAAGTGCCAAAGTGGTCAGTATGGCTCCGATGGTAAAGTAAGAACCGTACTTCGGATGGATGAGGCAGTGGTTCCTGCCGAAAAAACCGAGTCCTGCCTGGTAAGCGAGCCAGCGGTCTGCCATGGGGGATGTGTCGGTAATCGCATGGAATTTTTCATCGGGATACTGCTCTTCCATATATCCGATAATTTTTGCAAGATACGCACGGACAACGTGGTGATAATCTTTGGCTCGTGCATAAAGGGCGATATTTGCATTCTTCTCCTCGGGGTACCGGTAAGGGAAGAGAATAACAGCAATGGACTTCGTATCCGCGAGAATTTCTTCAGGCGCCAGCCGCTTTTCTATCTCCGCCGGCGCGAAAGGAACGGGACCCGCTTTTTCCAGTTTTTCGGAAAGCTGGGGGGCAATAGGGCAGGACATGCATCCTACGGCATCCAGCAGGAGGGAGCGTGCTTTTTCCAATAATAGATTTTTGGCGGAAGAATTCATACATTCCTTTCATAAAAAAGAGCAGGTTTCCCCGCTCCCATTTCACTTGCCGATACGTTTGGACAGGACGTCGCTTACCCGCTCTGTCGGCATATCATCGCTGTCATACAGAAGGCCTTTCGGACTTTTGATAATGAGCCGGTCCATGAGGTTTTGGTTAATCAAATCATTGGTGGCTGACAGGAAAGAGAGACAGGCCTTATCATGCTGTTCTTTTGAAATGAGTCTGGACAGGCCCGGCGCTTTTAACCGCTGCTGCAGGTAAAGCTGGTGGATGGCTTTCCAGCTGTCTTTCTTCGGGCAGGCACGGAGAAGTACGCAGATAGTATATCCTTTTTCTTTCAGATAACTGATGAGCGCCATGGTGTGGGCGGAGTCATCAAGAGAGCCTTCCTGCAGGATGTGATACTTCTCTTCTGCTGCTTTCCGCATGGCTAAGTCAGAAAGATATTTCCCTTCCTTTGTGGAAAAATAGGTACAATAGCGTCCGTATTTCTGAAAAACTTCTTTTGCCCGGGGATGAAACCCGCGGAAGTTGTCACTCATGGACTGGATGATGTCGCCGTCGTAGTCATCGATGATCACGGAGGACATCCGTGTCTTTCCGGAACCTGGCTGGCCTGCGATAATGAAGGCTGTCGGATTCTCCTGCGCCCCTGTTTTGCCCTTTATCATGGCAGGCCAGATAACCGAGTTGAAAAGGGTATTCATCTCTTCGGCGGAAAAACGTCGGACTTCTTCCAACTCTTCTTTTGTCAGTTTGGAGGAGCTCACGGAAGAAAAAAGCTGGTCTGCCGTGTACTTCGTTTCGATGGCATATGCCTCTTTGAGCATTTCAATCTGTTTTTCCATAGAAATCCCATGACCTTTGCGGAGTTCCACCTTGGCCATGGCGCGAACCGTTTTCCGCCATAAATGGAGAAGGCGTTTTTCATCCTCCTGTTGGATTCCTTCTTCACTTCTCATATTGGAAAGCAGATTGTAAATCGTGGTGAATATTTCCGCGTTCACTTCCAACTGGATTCCCATGGGGGTAATTTCCGCGGATTCATACAGTTCATTGATCGATCGCTCGTCATATGGCATAGCCTTAACCAACTCCTTTTATCATCAAATATATGTCCCATCATAACAAAAGGGGAAATATTTGTCTAATGACCGCATTCTTTATTCCTTAAGCGGGACAAATCGACGGCGGGCGGCGTAGCGAGAGAATCATCCCGGTTCCACGGCTTGTCATAGAGCTCCAGACATTCGCGGACTGTTTCATACGCTGCGGAAGCAAGAAGCGAACCGAGGACGGAGAAAGTGCCTACGTCCGTATAACGCGGGGCATCCGGATCGGTGATGAGCGTGATGCCGTCCGTTCCCGTGCCCGTAGCAGGCAGACCGTTATTCACATCGGCGATACCCAGATCCTGCAGGGCCGCCGTCTTCCCTTCAGTGATCGTGATGATGGCCCGCGTCATGATGGCGGAAGGAAGGGAAATATTCAGACTGATCATGATATTGATCGTACCTACGGGAAAGAAGTGACCGTCTTTTTCTGTATAGAGTGGCGGAGAACCTGCGCGGGCCGCCGTTTTTTCCGCACCGCCCGTAGTAACTGCGTCAAGAAGAAGCTCCTTATGGGAAAATGTTTTCACGGAACGCCATTCCATCTTTGCCGCTGTAAGAAGGGCACAGGTTTTTTCCGGATCATATCCGTTTTCCAAAATGGAAAGACGTAAAAATTCAGGGACAGACCCTCCGGGAAATCGATCTTCCGATGGATAAAAGGTTTCCAGTTTCTGGTTGACTGCATAATTGATTTCTTTAAAACCGCCGCCGTAAATGGCAGTGGAAAGGGAAAAATGTGTTTTTTCAAAAGCCAGACAAAGGTGGGAGCGTGATGCATGCAGTTTCCCTCCCGCCGGCAGTGTAATCGTTGTGTCCATGGTGTCTCCTTTATTCTTATTATAACAGGCGGTGCTTGTCATATCATTGAACGGCCTATAGAAATATGATAAAATTTAAGCGTATTTTATAATGTGTAAGGAGTACTCATGTTTATTGTGCCTTATATGGTGGTAGCTGCAGTTGCTATCCTGTTTTTTATTGTATGCCGGTTTATAGTGTACGGCGTTGGCGGTAAAGCGGAAGTGACCGCGGAAATTCCCGTGCGTCCCCGCTGTAAAAAGGTGCCGGTCCGGCAGGCAGTGCCTGAGACGACCGCAGAATTTCCTTTGAGGAAAAAATCAGATGGTGCCGGAAAATCCGCCGGTGAGACTACACAGATTTTGCCTGTAAAGGAAATTATAAAAAAGGCTGATGCCGCTATGGGTGCTGATGGCGCTACCCGTGTTTTCGACCGGGATGAACTGGAAAAGACGCTGCCGCCTGCTAAAATGCCTTCAGGGAAGGTATCTGCCTTTACCGCGGAAAAAGCTCCTGAGATTTTGGAAGGCACACCGACACTCCAATCTCTGGAAGAACGGTTTGTCCGGCATTTCCTGAACCGGTACGGCGCGGTTTCTTCTGTCGTGGAACAAGATACAAGGATGGTAACTGGACACTTAATCCGTAATATGGATATGGATCCTGAAGATATGGCAGACAGTCTGACACATATCATGGTACAGGAAGCGTGACAGAACGCCCAGCGTACGTATGTGCTGATGCCGAACGATACGGTTCTTTCCATGGTGACCGATGCATTTGCGGATGTGGCCAGGGGCCGCCGTTCCGAAACGAGGACAACCCTTGCCTATGATGCGCTGAAAGCGATGCCCCGCATGGAAGAGACACAATTCAATGCGTTGTCGCTCCTTCTTCTTTTTCATTATTCAAGGAATACGGATAATGTGGATATGGAGGCCTTCCGTAAGTACACGAGAAAGTATATTACTCCGTTTCTTAAGGAGCTGCCTGATGAATACAGCGGTTATCAGCAGATGGAATATATTCGCTGTGTCTCTTTGGAAAACAGAGAAATCTCTTTTGGCAGGGTGCTTCATGATTCATACCCTCTTATTTTTGCTTACCGCGGCGCCATGAAGAGCGAACTTTCTTCCGTGAAATCCGACTGGCCTGAAGATGCTCTTGTCCCCAGTCTGTACAATTCATACTATAAACCGGCGGTGGTGGATGATTCCCTCTTTGCGGATTTTTGTGCTGATATGGGGATTACCAAAGAGGAAGACAAGACTTACCTTCTGAAAGTTCTCCATTCCCGTCCGGTGGATTATGACAGAAAGGAATTATCATACATCCTGGAAAAGATTTCTCCCGACCTGGCAAGTATGCAGGAAGTATGGGACACCAGTCTGCTCCGCAGATCTTCGCTGACCCTTATGGGGATGTACATCGCCCGTGCCTGCATCAAGGCAACCATCGGCGAGGAGTTTGACTTGTCCCATTGGATGTAAGAATATAAGAAATTATATGCATGGAAAAGCATCTGTCTCTTATACACATC
>ERZ1504828.594-NODE-594-length-8074-cov-4.288191_pt1 | contig 8074 bp, 6 predicted proteins | sample MGYA00572109_ERZ1504828 | MGnify/ENA primary metagenome ERZ1504828 (study PRJEB39906, sample SAMEA3182109) | gut metagenome | biome: human; feature: gut; material: Stool; isolation source: human stools | place: Canada | collected 2013-04-23 ... | reverse complement strand
GGGCGTGCGGTGGCTCGATACGTCCATTTATGCGGATTTCGCCCGCGAGCTGTTCGGACTCGAAAAGAAGCCGCAGGTCATCTATATCGAAAAACTGGACGAATTCGATATTACGACCAACGAACGCAATGCGGCCATCTCGGAGGAGTATTGCGTCAAGGGCCAGGACCGCAAGTACGACGGATTGTCACTGTTCATTTACGCCCTGCACAATACGCTGCCGGATATCACCAAATGCATCGGTTACGATGAGAACAACAAACCCGTCCGCGTGAAGGATGCCGAGGCGGTGCAGCTCGCCGACGCCGTGGTGAACCGGATACGGCAGGCTTTCAGCGACTGGCTGCAGGAGCGTCCCGAAGCGTTCAGGCAGCAGCTGACCGACCGTTATAACCGTCTTTTCAACTGCATCGTGCGTCCCCGCTACGACGGCTCCTTCCAGTCATTCCCCGGCCTCGACCTGAAGGGTCTGGGAATAGACTCCCTGTACGGGAGCCAGAAAGACGCCATATGAATGCTCAAGCTCAATGGCGGGGGTATCTGCGACCACGAAGTCGGCACCGGAAAAACACTCATTATGTGTGTGGCGGCATATGAAATGCATCGGCTGGGCCTGGCGAAAAAGCCGCTTATCATCGGATTGAAAGCCAACGTGCACGAGATAGCCGAAACTTTCCGCACGGCCTATCCCGATGCCCGGCTTCTCTATCCGGGCAAGGAAGACTTCACGCCCGAAAACCGCGTCCGCATCTTCAATGACATCAAGAACAACAACTGGGACTGCGTCATTCTCACGCACGACCAGTTCGGCAAGCTGCCGCAATCTCCGCAGGTGCAGCAGGAGATTTTCCAGGCCGAACTCGACGACCTGGAGGAGAGTCTGGAAGCATTGGAGTGGTATGGCGATGAAGTTTCAAAAAGAATGCGCAGCGGGTTGGAAAAGCGAAAAGAGAACCTTGCGGCCAAGCTCGCAAAACTGGAGGACGACCTTCTGCGAAACAAGGACGACGTAGTCGATTTCCGGCAGATGGGCATCGACCATATTTTCGTGGACGAGAGCCACAACTTCAAGAACCTTACCTTCAACACCCGACATGCACGGGTGTCGGGGCTCGGAAATCCCGAAGGCAGTCAGAAGGCGATGAACCTGCTCATGGCCCTGCGCGATATTCAGTCCCGCACGGGCCGGGACCTCGGGGCGACGTTCCTGTCGGGTACGACCGTCAGCAATTCGCTTACGGAACTCTACCTGCTCTTCAAATATCTCCGGCCCCGGGCGCTGGAAAGACAGGGCATCACCTGTTTCGACGGCTGGGCTGCCGTATTCGCCCGCAAAACCACCGAGTTCGAGTTCTCTGTAACCAACGAAATCGTCCAGAAGGAGCGGTTCCGATACTTCATCAACGTCCCCGAACTGGCGGCCTTCTATGCGGAAATTACCGATTACCGCACGGCGGAAGACGTAGGGGTGCGCCGCCCGCAACTAAACACTGAGCTGGTGAATATTCCCATGACACCCGCACAGGAGGCATTTATCCCGAAGCTGGTGCAATTCGCCGAAAACGGCGATGCCACGCTGCTCGGCCGGGAGCCGCTCAACAGTAGGGAAGAGCGAGCCAAAATGCTTATCGCAACCAATTACTCCAACAAAATGTCGCTCGACATGCGTCTGATAGATCTGTCCCACGGCGATGAAGAGGGAAACAAGGCCAGCGTCTGCGCTGCCAAACTGAGCCTGTTTTACCACCGTTACGATACGGCCAAAGGCACGCAGTTCGTATTCTGCGACCTTTCGACTTACAAGCCCGCCGAATGGAATGTTTACGCCGAGATAAAACGCAAGCTCATCGAGGATCACGGCATCCCGGCGCATGAAATCCGCTTCATTCAGGAAGCGACGACCGACAAAGCACGCAAAGACCTCTTCGCAGCGATGAACGCCGGCAAGGTGCGCATCCTCTTCGGTTCGACGCAGAAGCTCGGTACGGGAGTCAATGCCCAACAGCGGGCCGTAGCGGTCCACCACCTCGATATTCCGTGGCGTCCGTCCGATTTGGAGCAACGCAACGGACGTGCCCAGCGCAAGGGAAACCGCGTGGCGGAAGAGTACGCCGACAATACCGTCCATGCGTTCATCTATGCAGTGAACCGTTCGCTCGATGCCTACAAATTCAACATCTTACAAAACAAGCAGATGTTTATCCGACAGCTCAAAAGCCGCAGCTTGGCAGCACGCACCATCGACGAGGGGGCGATGGATGAAAACAACGGCATCAACTATGCCGAATACGTGGCCTTGCTCTCCGGCAATACGGACTTGTTGGAAAAAGCCCGGCTGGAGAAACAAATCGCCACGCTCCAATCCTCCCGGCAGGCGTTCCTGCGCAGCAAGGGAGCGGCACGCACCCGGTTGAAGGAGTGTACCGACGGTGTGGCGACCAATGAGCGGATTATCGCACGCATCGAACAAGACCGGGCCTATTTCGACCGAGTAGCTCCGGCCGATGAAAGCGGCAGACGTCCCAATCCTCTCAAGCTCGACGGCGTGGAGTCCGAAGATGTCAAAGTCCTCGGAAAGCATCTGACAGAGCTCGACCGCACGCTCAATACCAACGACGACTACCGGCAGATAGGCACCCTGTTCGATTTCCGGCTGCTGGTACGCTCCGAGCGGGTGAACAAGGACGGACTCGACCTGGTGGTCAATAAATTCATGGTGGAAGGACCCAGCGGTATCAAATACTCCCACAACAACGGTCATTTGGCCGCCGACCCCAAACTCGCATGCGAGAACTTCATCAAGGCCCTCGGCAGCATGCCCAAACTCATCGAAAAACACGCCGCCGAGCGCGACCGTCACGCCCGCGATATTCCGACTTTGGAACGGATACTGGAAAGCTCTTGGGACCGGGAGTCGGAGCTGCGGGAATTACGCACACGGCTGCAGGACGTGGAGCAGCGGATAGCGGCGGAGATACTTACGAAAAATATGGCGAAGGTCGTGGAGAAGGAGGAAGCGGAGATACCGCCTGAAATGCTGCAGGAAGTGACGGCAGCGGCGCAGGCCCGGCCGCAAATCGTTATGGAAAAACCGGTCGAAGAGAAGCTCGCCGGCGGAAGCGACATCCTCCATGTCCCGGCAAACATCTATGCCGTCAAACCGGGAGGACCCAAAGTATAACCGAAGGAGGCTCGGAGTACCGGCGCATAGAACGGGGCCATGCGGCCCCGTTCTATGTATGTGCGGCATTTAATTCTTGACCTGAATAGCCGTATCCGGAACGGCGCTGTCCATCGTCTGCCGAAAGATAAGCTGGCTGTCCAGCGAATCTTTCAGGTCGATAAGGTCAATCAGGTCATAGTAACGAATCCCGTCGATTTCATCGTAACGCAGGCGGCCGCGAAGGGTCCGGCGCCGAACCTCTTCGGGGTCGAGCTGTAGCAGTTCGCAAATCTCTTCGGCCGTCAGCGTCAGCAGTGTCCGGCGCTGTTTGCAGATATGCGTCAGCAGCGTGTTCATGTAAAGCGACTTGCGGTAATTGCGCAACAGGCGGGCGAAACGGCTTCGTTCGATAATAATCATCTTTTTCATTTGTGTTTACCGGTGTTGGTTCGACTCATGTTTTTCGAGAGCCCGCAAAACCTTCGATTTGACATAGTAGATTTTGCCTCCTCTGCGGAAATAAGGCAGCGTCCCGTCGTTGCGGCGGCGAAGCAGCGTGCGGTCGGACATTTTGCTTAACAGACGCATCTTGCGCGTGTCCAGAATCTCTTCGTTTTCCGAGAGCTGTTCGGCGGACAGTGCCGACAGGCGTTGTTCGATGGCATCGAGTCGCTCGTATATCCTGAACAACAGATGCCCGTAAGTGGGTTTGCGTGCTCGCATCGTGTAGGAATTTTGGCGCAAGGTAGAAATGCGTTTCCGAACCGGCCTTTAGTTAAGCCCTTATAGAAATATCCGCCAAACGTCCCGCCGATAACAATATCGGAAGAGGAAATTGCAGGCCAGAGGATGCGCAAATACCGATTTCACGTTATCTTTGCCGCATAAACTCTTAAACATAATGGCTATGAAAGAATTGATAACAAAGATTCAGGAATCTTATCAGGCATTCGTAAAGGACGCGAACCTTCAGGTGGAAAACGGCAACAAAGCGGCCGGTGTACGGGCACGAAAGGCATCGCTGGAAATCGAGAAAATGATGAAGGAATTTCGCAGAGTATCTCTCGAAAACGCGAAGAAATAATCGGGACAGGCCTTACGGTATTCCGTACTTGCCATACTGCATCGACCAATACGAATGAAAGGGAAAAGCGAGCTTGATTAAGCTCGCTTTTTTTCTTGTAAAGTATTTATTTTCAAATAAATATCGTGTAATTATTGCTTTTTCAAGCAAAATAGACTATCTTTGCTTTCGAGTTATTCAGTTATGCGAAGTTTGGGGAATCCGGTTGATAGACTTTCGTAACCAATTCGTGACCCATCCCTTTTTATCTCTAATATTACAGTTTGTAAATCAACGAGATAGTCTAAATGGAAACAACCTTTTCATAGTTGTATGTATTTAGGTTAGTGTAGTTATTCCTCGAGGGGCGGTGCGATGTACCACCAAAAGAAATTTACTCCGGATGCAGATGCCAATGGCGAAAATCCGAGTACACATGAACCGTCGGGTGTTATACGGCTGATGTTTCCGTCCGGGACGATGATTCCGTAATTGTTTTTTATCCAATCGGCCATGTCGCCGAGGTCGGTACCCGTATTCAAATCGTAAACGACAGATGATGTGGAGGCATATGTACCGATAGCGATGAAGGCGATGCCGTCGTCGGTGACATACATTCCCATGGATTCGCCGTAATCTTCTACGATAGTCGTCGTTTCTGTTTCCGTATTATAGAAGGCAGCTTTTTGTATTTTTTTGATTGCCTGCTTGTTTTCGCTTATTTCTTCGGTACGGTAAGTGCTGGCTATCCATTTTCCGGAGGGACTTATTTTCGTGGCGGTTGCATCGCAGATGAGACCGTCGGCAATGTGGGTTTCGTAGGTTGTTCCGTCCGGACGTTCGAGTACGACAGGGGTTACTTTTCGTACATCTTCGCCTACCCATTTCGGTTTTCCTGTATTTTCGCCGTTGTTTACCCAATAGAGCATGCCGAAATCGGAGTTCTCCCACGAGGTGCCGTAGATGATTTCGCCGTTTGCGGAGATGCCGCGGGCCATGACGCCGACCCAGATTTCTTCATCGCGGAAATTTTTATCGGGTATGGGCAGTTCGTGCGGTACACCGTCAATCCAGAGCAATGGCTTGTACAAATATTCCAATCCATATCCTTCTTTTGCGTAACCTACCCAATACCGACCGTCTGCGGAAGTCTCTGAAATCGTTGGTTTACACTCGAACCCGCTTGGTGCTGCGGGAACAGTGATATTGCCGGTGAGGTCGATGGCTATCTGCCCGCCGTTATAACCGTCATCAATAAAAAGTAGCCCCTGATCGGTAATGCAGGATGTATTGGTAAAATAGTACAGTGCTTCAGGGAAAGGACCGAATTCGTAAACTTCGCCTGTTTTGAGGTCTATGATGGTTGGCGAACGAAGCCAGGAATCATCGGCGGCCAGAGAGGGGACATAACCGCCGATGTACCTACCGCTGGGAGACATGACGCCCCCGCTCGAAAAATTCAACATCCTTCTGTAACGGGCGAATTCGTTTTCGGTGGGAAGTTGGTTGATTATAATCTCCTGTGAAGCCTGTCCGGCTGTTACGACGATGACGGTGTTTCTTTCCGTACCCGTATTGTTGTCCTCCACGGTTAGCGTGAGAGTTGTTCCGTTTTCGCTCTTTTCTGCCTTTACCCAGGTAGCCCCCGGCGAGGCTTCATATGCTGTGGGCGAAGTTTTGACGGTGATTTCGAGCGGTTGATTATCCGTGCCGAGGAAAGTACATGCAATCTGGCTGAGGTTTACGTAGTGGTACTCCTCTTGGTCGGTCGTACATCCTGTCAGCGCTGCGAGAACCAGAAGTCCTGCCATGCTTTTGTAAAATGGTTTTCTGTTCATGTTTGGATGGTTTTTTAGGTTTTTTGTCTGTACAAGGCCCCGGGGAAGTGTTTTTATGTACGGATACAAACATAATAATAAAATAAAATGAATAATAACACATGTTGTGAAATTTGCATATTTCTTTTTTGATGTTCCATGCATGTTCGGGTTGTAGATTGTCACGGCAGCGTGTTGCATGTATAAGGGGAGATATTCCTTGCAGCGTGTTATTTTTAACGGCGGGATTGATGAGATGAGCGGATTCTTTGTATTTATTTTATTGATTTATATATTTTGTGTGGTGGTTTGTTGCCGGGGAGAAAGAGGGGGCGGGAGAGGCTCCTGTGGGGTACATGTAAAATGATGACGTATTGTGCCGTGGTTGAATGGGAACTGACGGATGGCGGCGGTGTGGGGCTGGTATCGCCGGGGCACTGCGGCGGGCCGTTTTTTTGTCGTACCTGCCTTTTTCGGCCGCGGGTGCAGGTACTTTCGCGGCTGAACCGTTTCCGTTCTACGGAACAGCGGCAGCCCTGTCGGGACTGCCGCTGTCTTTCTGGCCGTGCAGGCACGGATTATTGCAGGGGAGGGGCGATGTACCAGTCGTCGAAGCCGCTGCCGAGCGCGTTCACGGACGTACCGAATATGTATCGGCCGTCTGCCGATATGTATTCGATGACGCCTCCCGGAATGATGATACCGTAATTCTCGGCGACCCAGTCCGCCATGTTGCCCAGGTCGGTACCCGTGTTGAGGTCGTAAACTTTGCCCTCGGTGATGAACATCGTGCCGATGCCGATGAAGGCGATGCCGTCGTCGGTGACGTGCATGCCCGTGGCTTCACCGTAATCCTCCACTACGGTGGTCGTTTCGGTTTCGGTGTTGTAGAATGCGGGCCGCTGGACGTATGCTATGAAGCCGTCGCTGCCCACCTCTTCTTTCCGGTAGGTGGTGGCAATCCATTTGCCGGATGGACTGACTTTCGTAGTCTCGGCCGTACAGATGCAGCCGTCCACGAGGTTGTATTCATACTCGCCCATCCAATCCTCGACGATGACCGGAGTGAGCCGGCGTATGTCGTCGCCTACCCATCTGGGCTCTTCGACGGTCGTGCCGTTGTTTTTCCAGTAGAGCATGCCGCAATCGTCGTTTTCCCACGAGGTTCCGTAGATGATTTCACCGTTTGCGGAGATGCCGTGGGCCAGGACACCTGCCCAGAACTCTTCGTTACGGTAATTCAAGGCCGGCATCGGGAGTTCGGCGACTGTGCCCTCCGTCCACAGCAGCGGTTTGAACATGCCGGCCTGAATGTATCCCACCCAATATTTCCCGTCGGACGATGTTTGCGAGACCTCGGGTTTGTTCGTGTATCCGGCCGCTTCCGGAATGAAGATATTGCCGGTAAGGTCGATGGCTATCTGGCCGCCGTTCTGGCCGTCGCTGATGAAGAGCAGTCCCTGGTCGGTGATGGCGTTCGCCTGGGATAAAGCATACAGCGACTGCGGATAAGGGCCGAACTCATGCTTCTCGCCTGTTTCCGTGTCGATGATGATGGGCGTGAAGTACCCCATGTCGTTTTCGTCTACTTGCTCTGAGAACCCGCCCACGTATTTGCCGCTGGGCGACATGGCACCGCCCATTGACGAGAACGTATCCAGTTTGCGGTAGCGTGCAATCCGGTTGTCGCGGGTGAGCTGCTGTACGGTGATTTCCCGGGAGGCGCTTCCGGCCGTGACGATGATGACCGTGCTCCTTTCGGCACCGGTGTCGTTGTCCGCTACCGTCAGGATGAGAGTGTTGTCCTCTTCGCTCTTTTCCGCTTTCACCCAAGTGTCGCCGGGGGTGATTTCGTATGCTGCGGGCGAAGTTTCGACGGTAATGGCCAGCGGGGTGTTGCCGTCACCGTCGAACGAGCAGGCCACCTGGCTGAGTTTTACGTAATGGAATGTCTCTTCCGTTTTCACGCATCCCGACAGGGAGGATAACAAGAACATCGCAGCTGCGATACTGCCTGATAAGATTCTTTTC
>ERZ1504828.591-NODE-591-length-8110-cov-3.039603_pt1 | contig 8110 bp, 8 predicted proteins | sample MGYA00572109_ERZ1504828 | MGnify/ENA primary metagenome ERZ1504828 (study PRJEB39906, sample SAMEA3182109) | gut metagenome | biome: human; feature: gut; material: Stool; isolation source: human stools | place: Canada | collected 2013-04-23 ... | reverse complement strand
ATAATAAACAAAGCAATAGAATATTACCAAATCTAAACCATTGAAAATAGTGGCAAGCAAAATCAAAAGCGGCAAAATACCTCCAATACCTAAAGTTTCTTCAATTCGTACCCTGAAACTCCCCACTTTACTATGATCTTTTCTTAAATCATTCTCAATTTCTAATACACCTTTTTCAGATAATTCTTTCTCCGTATTTTTATATTTTTGATAAATGAGTCTCATCAATGAGTCAGCACTTGATGCTAATGCCCCTAACAAAATAATCCAAGCATTTCCAGGCTTAAGTAGAGTTCCACCAAAATTATAAGCAGCTATCCCCATTGCGCTCCCCATAAGCCCCACCAAGATATAACTGCTCATTGAATCTGCAAACTCACCAAACGGTTGCTTCCTTACACTACGAGCTAAATTCCCATCAACACAGTCCAACCAAGACCATACACTAAATAGGACCGCACCACATATACATAAGCCCTTAGAATCAAAAAGGAACAAAATGCACCCTATAATCGCTACAATCACGGAAAAGTATGATACGGTATTAGCACTAATTCCATGATTTGCTGCAAAACTAGATCCATAAAAAGAAAGAGGACGATAAAATTTCTGCACCACAAATGCATCTTTTTTTCTCTTCCATTCCGGCATATTATCTTTAAAATACTTTGCAGTATATTTCATATTAATACCTCCCGTAATCATTATCATAGTATATAATCATTGATATTCTCATATAATTCCATAAGTCTTTTGCTTTCCACCTTAATATCAAACCCTGCTTTCCTTAAATCTTCTATAGAGGTTCTTCTACCTAACTTACTTTTAGAAAACTCCACAATCACCCTTCCCCAACTATCAACGCCATCAGATAATCTTTTATATTTAACCAATTCTGTACATTTCATTTCCAAAGGAACTGCAGTAGATGCAAGAACATTTAATCCATTGGTTTGTGCCTCTACCCCTACCATCCCCAAACCTTCATAATTCGATGGGAAAATAAACACATCCATAGCATTATATAAATCAGCAACATCATCCCTAATTCCAAGAAATTTAACTTTATTATTTATCTTTAACAATTTTGTTTTCTTCTGCATTAAACTCTTTAATGGTCCATCACCAATCAACATTAATTCTAAATTAGGCTGCTGTTGCAAAGCAAAATTAAAAACATCAATTAGAAATTCATGGTTTTTCTGAAACACGAAACGACCAACGTGGCCAACAACGAACTTTCCCTCCAGTCCTAAACTATGCCTCAGTTGGTTACGCTTCTCAAGATCGAACGCAAATTTCTCCAAATTAATTGCATTGTGAATAATAGTAACTTTATTATCAGTCTTAGCAACCTTCTGCCCATACATCCATAATGCGGCAAAATTACTACATGCCCAATAATGAGTAGCAAATAATTTCGAGAATGGACGTAATATAGATTTTAAGATATTACGTTTAGCCTCACCTGGAGACGATGTACTATGATTATGAAGTATTCTTACCGGCACTTTTGCTATCCAAGCAGGAAACAAAGAAAATACGCTAAGCGTATTCATATTGACATGAATGATTTTATAGTTATATTTTCGAATGATATGATAGACCTCAATCATGAATGCAATTGGATTTTTATAATATGGTGTAACCTTATAAACCCGCCCTCCCATTGCATCTATCTGTTCAGTAATATCAATTTTGTTATCATCATGAACAATAAAGTCAAACTGCACTTTATCCCTATTTATATGTTTGTAGTACTCCAAGATAACAGCTTCAACACCACCGCCTCCTACAATTCCTAGAACTTGCAGAATACGAATAGGTTTTTCCATCAATACGCCCCCTTACGCCTCAAAACCACACTGACTGTCCGCCAGAGCATGACTATATCCAGCCATATGCTCCAGTTATGGACATACCAGCTGTCCATGCGGACACGCTCAGGATAGTCTATATCACTTCTCCCGCTTACCTGCCACACACCGGTAATGCCGGGAAGGACACTGTAGTACTCTTTGATAAATTTTTCATAGCGGGGCACTTCTTTTCGGACGATCGGCCTCGGTCCTACAAGGCTCATTTCCCCTTTCAATACATTGATCAGCTGCGGAAGTTCATCAAGGCTTGTTTTCCTGAGGAAGGCTCCGCTTCTTGTAATACGGGGGTCATTTTTCAGCTTGAAATCTCTGTCCCATTCTTCTTTTGCCGCAGGATCCGATGCCAGAAGTTCTTCAAGCACTTCCTGGGAATTCACACACATGCTGCGGAATTTATAGCAGTCAAATTCTTTCCCATTTTTCCCGATCCGCCGATGCTTATAAATGACCGGTCCAGGCGAATCATGGTATATCCAGGCAGCCACTATGAAAAGGACAGGCAGAATACATATGCCGCCGATTATGGTTGCTGCGACATCAAAAAGCCTCTTGACTATCTGGTTCGATTTCCTTGCCAGATTATTTTTGATATGGAGCACCATGATTTTGGCATCGAAAAAAGACTCCGCTTCTATGTTGGACATCGGCACCCCCACCAGGTTCGGGATGACACCCACGTCTTTCACTAAAAACTGGGCCCGGTAAATGAGATCCGACAGGGCGGACTGGGACAATCCGGGCGCGGCAATCAAGACGGATTCCACACTTGTTTCCCGCACTACTTTTTCTAAATCACCGAATCCGCCAAGGATAGGGTAACGGCTGACATACTGTGTTTTCGGTTTATTATCTTCCAGAAATCCGATGATTTTGTACCCCATGCCGGAATCCTTCCGTATTTCCTTTGTAATGGCTTCTCCGGAAAGTCCGGCGCCGAGAATAAGAATAGGAATCTGAAGAAGGCGGAGTTTACGAAGGATCTTATTTGTCAGAAAACGAACGAAACAGAGAAGTATAAAATTAAATAATACAAAAAAAATCACGAAGAGCCGCGATACTTCTCCCGCCACCTGGGCGATGAACATAAGGATAATGGAAAACACCGTTCCATACAAAGAGGCATAGAACAGTTTCTCTGTCATTTTATAAGTAAGCATCCGCTTGGTATACAGCCCGCTGTACAGGATAAAGGGCATAAAAACCAAAGGAACCCAGAAAAATATATAAGATAAGTTGATATGATATACGTTATAAGTCATCACGATGTTTCTGAGATGCAGTGCCAAACACGCTGAAAGGGTCAATGCCATATAGTCTCCCACAGCAAAGACAAGGCCTGCCAGAAGTTTCCTGTCCGCAAATCCGTTCATTTTTTTATGCTGCTTTACAGGCTGACTGTTTTCCTGTTTCATCCTCTACCTCAAAGAATAATCTTGTATCACTATAAATTTTATATTTTTTACAGTATAACGTATCTGCTTCACACACGCTACTAATGTACCGCCAAAGCTGTCTCTTATAAAATCGGATTCCGCGAATGGATTGCCGCTTCCTTGTATCTGCTCCGGCATTCACCGAAAGATACCAACACCGCGAAGATGCTGCAGAAGAAGTATCTATCGAACAGCAGCCTTAATCAAAAGTTTTTTGCTCTCCTCTCTCTTTTTGTGCATTATACCGGTTTGTTTAATATAAGAAGTCCGTTCCAAAATATTCATAATAAGCATAAACTGCAAGATTCCTTTTTATTTGATTTTTCTTGCATGCAGCAAAAACGCATGATACTATTCTTTAAAAGGAGATTTAAAGAATATACAAAAACTTATTAATCAGTAAATTAGATATAAGATCAGAATGTATTGATTAAACCGCTGTCTGATTTATTATTGGGTTTTTATATGATATAAGGAATAGAACACAGGTTGTTTAAGAATTTTTATGACGCAGTATCGTACAAAAACCCTTATAAAACCGGATTCTGTAAACAGACCTGTGTTTTCTTAAATGCTGCAGCCACCAACCTCATAGACAAAGAGAACGAACCTGAAAGACAGTAGCCCCACAAGATTAAACAAAATCGCAGAATTCTTTCATCATTCCTGCGCCATTTTCTCTTCAATGCAGCAAGAGATACGGGCGAAGATATATGATTTCACCTTAAAACTTGTAAAGAAACGAAATATAAGGAGTAACAAAGCCCTCATTTTTACTCAATCAGGGGAATACCATTCTTTATTCCCCTATTTTTTCAAAAACGTTGGAGGTTAATATGAAAAATAAACAATTAAAAACTATTTTCCATATGGACGACTCTCTTGTTGATTCGGTTTATAATGATAGATTTAATAATCCCTATAGCATCGAACTGGGTATCCGCACTAAGAAAACAGCTGCCGGTCATTCTTATGAAATGTTTACCTGCCTTACTTCTGAAATGATGCTGCTATCCCAAAAGATTAGCAGTTTACCCTTAAAGCTTGAACGTGTAATAAACCCTATTCCACCTATTGCTGTCAAACAGTTTTTCACTGCCTGCTTAAGGGATGGTAACTAGCTACTAGCTACTAGCGGCTAGTAGCTAGCAACTAAAAGCTAGGAGCTAGCAGCTAAAAGCTAGGAGCTAGCAGCTAAAAGCTATAGGCTAAAAGCCGATTTACCAAAGGAAAATAACATGAAATAAATTTTAAACACTCATAAATAAAAAAAGACGGTATATCGTACATAAAAAGTACACCATCCTTTCCGCTGAATCAGCATTTTACAAAACAGGACATGTGTACTTTTTATAATTCCCCGGAAAGCGGTAAAACCATTATCAATCACCGTTTACTCTCCGCTATGTTTTACAGTCCGCTTTCTGCTATATCCCCCTCTTCTTGTGCGGCGCCCAGTATGCTTGCCAGGGTATAGAGACCCTTTTTGAATATCTTTTTTTCTTTCGCCGCCTCGCTGTACGGCAGAATACGGATTTCCCCCTTATTCATTCCGATAAGGGAAGCAATTTGCCCATCTAAGAGGGCTTTCACGGCTGCCGCGCCGAGGAGGGATGCCAAAATGCTGTCTCTGGCACTGGGACGGCCGCCTCTTTGGGTAAATCCCAGAATAGTAGTACAGATATCTATATTGGTCCGTTCTTTCAGCCAGTCTCCCAAAGCTCTGCCATCGTCGGCGCCTTCCGCGCAGATGATGATGCTGTTTGTTCTGCCTTCTTTCATCTGCCCGATCAGGCTCCTTGCCAGCTTTTCACGGCTGAAGGGAACTTCGGGAACAAGGATGTATTCGGCACCGCAGGCAATTCCCGCATCAAGGGCTATATTTCCGGCAAACCGTCCCATCACCTCGATAATGGCTGCCCTGTCGTGGGCAGATGCGGTATCACGGATACGGCTGACCGCGCCCACCACGGCATTGACCGCCGTATCATGGCCGATGGTTTCATCCGTGCCGTGCATATCATTGTCTATGGTGCCGGGTATGGTTACAGTGGGTATGCCAAGGCTGGACAAGGCCGCCGCCCCCTGGACGGAACCATCGCCGCCGATGACGACAAGCCCTTCTATCCCGTGATTTTTTAAGATCTGCGCGCCTTTTTTCTGATTGTCTTCATCAAAAAAGGCGGGACAACGGGCGGTTCTCAGCATCGTACCGCCGCGGAGGACAATCCCGCCGGCATCACGATTCGTGAGCAGCCGGAAATCCTCTTCCAAAAGTCCCGAGTACCCCCGATGGATACCCACGATTTCACAATGCAGAAAACCCGCCATCCGTATCACGCTTCGAATGGCCGCGTTCATGCCCGGCGCGTCCCCGCCTGAGGTAAGCACAGCTATTTTTTTCATAGTTTCTCCTTTGATAAAGATGGTTGTCAGTTGTCAGTTGTCAGTCGTCAGCTATCAGTTACCAGTTATCAGTTATCAGTTATCAGTTATCAGATTTCAGATCAATCCGATTCTTCAGACCAAATATCATTTTTCGTATTTCTTCTGTTCGTCTTAATAAACTATATATATCTGCTTGATCTGCAAAATCGAGTTTTTCACAGATAAGTAATTGCGTTTCTAATTCCGCAATTGAACCATTTGCAATGAACAGGAATCTTTTGAATTCTTTGTCAGAGTTTCTACCTGCTCCCTCTGCAATATTTGATGGAATCGATATGACTGCTCTTCTCATCTGATCCGACAATCCAAACAATTCTTCCTTAGGCAGCCGTTTAGTTAAACGATAGATATCTGCAGTTAAATCTAAAGATCTCTTCCAAACTTCAAGATTTCGATAATTCATGAATCCCCTCATTAATAAGATATCTGGAGCCTTTTCTGTAACCTGTCAGCTGATTTCTGTATGCTGTTTAATTTCTTTCTACAAATTCCACATGATGGCGGTCAATGTATCTGGCCACGAGGAGTGCGGTCTGCTCGGGATGGGTATTCGTTGTGTTGATGACGAGATCGACGCGGTCTTTCCATTTTGTCCATTTGCGGAGCATCTGCCGGACGTAACCGTCGACGTCGGAATAGTCCATAGTCGGCCGTTTCCCGACACGGCGGCGTACCCGCTCTGCCAGACGGTAAGGTTTGGCAAAAAGCAAAATCACAAGACCATGCTCGGACAGCAGCCTGAATTTCTTTTCCGTCATGGGATAATTCCCGCCCATGGCGATGACAGCCTCGTGGTAGTACCGGACGCGGTTAATCAGCGCCATTTCCTTTTCTTCAAAGGCTTCGGCGCCTGCTGCGCGGTAATAGTCGGCAATCCGCATTCCTGTTTCCCGTTCCATCATGCGGTCGGTATCGGCAAGCTGCCAGTCAAAGCCGTCGGCGAGTATTTTGGCCGCCCGGCTCTTTCCCGTCCCCATAGGCCCGATCAGGACTATATTTCTCTTTTTCATACATACCTCGGTTTCGGACGGCGCGGACTTCTACTTCATAGGCAAGAAGGTTCCCTTCCCGTTTCAGGGCGCAAAGCTCCGCCGCCGACCATCTCTCTTTGCCTTTTATTATACCAAAGGCCGCGGTGATTTGTGAAAAAGAACCTTTCCCTTTTACATGAAATACATGGAACTTTTCATTTTCTTCTTCCTTTATTTCTTCCACAGCGCAGCCGCTTTCCATAAAGGCGGAGAAAACCGTATCTGCCGCAGTATCTTCGAGAAGAGTTTTCAGAAAGGGCATCCGGCTGCTTCTTTTCGGAAGTTTGGCCTGGTTTTCCAGAAGAGCGGTTTCTGTCTCCAGCCGGCGGATGTGTTCTTCCTTTTCCCCCACGGCAGCAAAAAGATACCAGTCGAGGAGAAAGAAACACAGCGCCAGCAGAAAGAAGGCGGCAGTGTATTTTTTATCATTCAGAAATTCATTGAGGCTCATGGCTGACCGCCTTTCCACAAAAGAGTGAACGCCGCCATTTTTAAGTTTGGTTCCCGTTTTTGCTTTTCGATATATATTTTACCGCCCCAGGCCTTTTCCAGTTCCTTTTGAAATCGCATGGCCGTCACCGGGGAATCCGCCGTACCCGTGATATGGACCGTTCCTTCGCCGGCATTTATTTCGGACAGGACGATCCCCTGCGGCGTGCACTCCGACAGTGCTACCAATTTTTGTTCCCACCGGAAATCATTTTCTTCCAGGGATTTCAATTCTGACAGGAGCTGATTTTCTTTTTCCCGTTCTTTCCGTTCCGCATCCATTTCGATGCGTACGGCGGACAGTCCCGCCAGTTTCGCTTCCGCCTCCCTTTCTTCAAGAAAAGTATATCCGAGAAGAATAAAACAGAGAATTCCCGCAGCGGCAAAGAGTGCCGACACCCCCTGGCCTGCGCGGAGCCAATTCACTTCACCGGCCGGAAGTACTTTCCTCTTTTTCCCGGCAAGAAAATCCATCTCTGCTCCGTCCGCTGCTTCCATGACAGGAAGAAGGATCGTCCACAATTCCTCTTCCATTTCTTCTCCACAGGCAAAAGTTTTTACAAGATGATCCTCTTCTCCGCTTTCCTCAGAAAAGGCTTCTCTTTCATCAGCCGGATCCGTAAAATCATCCGGTTCCGATTCTATTTCGTCCGGCAGGGATAAAGTTTTGATTTTTTCCTGCCATCTTTCCGCCAAATCTTTCCAGAAAGGAATTTCTTTCACTCCGCCGCTCATGGGAATGAAAACGATGTCCCTCCCTTCTATTTCATAGGATTTTGACAGATGACCGAGAAATACTTGTAATTTTTTATCAGCGTCGGCTGTATTC
>ERZ1504828.553-NODE-553-length-8476-cov-3.587222_pt1 | contig 8476 bp, 5 predicted proteins | sample MGYA00572109_ERZ1504828 | MGnify/ENA primary metagenome ERZ1504828 (study PRJEB39906, sample SAMEA3182109) | gut metagenome | biome: human; feature: gut; material: Stool; isolation source: human stools | place: Canada | collected 2013-04-23 ... | reverse complement strand
CCGACGCTTCGGCGTTCGGCATGGGATATTTCCCCAGCTCGACGGGTTACAAGGGTACATACAATACGGCCGACGATCCGGAAAGCGGCATCAAGAACATCCAGTATTATGCCGGTATGATAACTTACAACAAGAGTTACAATCGCATGACAATCGCTTACCAGGGTGGTTATGGCGCTGCCCCGGTTCGCTGTATCAAGAACAAGGAGTGATCCTCACCCCCGCACACAAACACACACAACACAAACAACAATAAATGAAACGTAAACCTAATTATTTGAAGCACCTGCTGCAATGGGGCGTACTGGCTGCCATTGTCGGCACGGTGCTTTGGGCCAAATTCAGCGACAAACCCGTCGATGTCGAGGCATATTGTCCTTTCGGCGGGTTGCAGGCCTTCGGTACCTATCTGGTGAACAATTCGCTGGCCTGTTCGATGTCGATGCTCCAGATCATGATGGGCCTCGTGCTCGCCGTGGGAGTGATTCTCTTCAGCAAACTTTTCTGCGGATACCTCTGTCCGCTGGGCACCGTCGGCGAGTGGATGGGGCGTGCCGGGAAAAAACTGCACCTGCAGGTCGATGTCCCTTCGGGGAGCGTCGTCGACAAGCTGCTGCGCGTGGTGAAGTACGTGCTGCTCTTCACGATCCTCTATTTCACGCTCTCGTCGAGCGAGCTGTTCTGCAAGAAACTCGACCCGTTCTATGCCGTGGCTACGGGTTTCAAGGGCGAAATCGTGCTTTGGATGTCGCTCACGAGCCTTACGCTGCTGCTCTTGGGCGGCTTCGTGGTAAAGATGTTCTGGTGCAAATACATCTGTCCGCTGGGAGCTGTCAGCAACATTTTCAAATTCACGCTGCTGTTCGTGATCGCCGCCCTCGGCGGCTGGGCGCTCGGTGCGCTGGGCGTTGCGAACGCGTGGGTCTGGACGATCGGCGGCGCATGTCTTGCCGCCTATATCGTCGAGATCGCCAAGATGCGCAGCTGCACCTTCCCCCTGATGTACATCAGGCGGGATTTGAACACCTGCAATAATTGCGGACTGTGCGAAAAGAAATGTCCTTACCAGCTTCCGATCCATGACTATGTGAAGGTGAAGCATGTCGACTGTACGTTGTGCGGCAACTGCATCGGTGCGTGTGCCAAGGATGCCTTGCAGGTCAACGGCCGTCGTTCGCTGCGCTGGGTGCCCGGGTTGCTGGCCGTGGTGCTCTTCTTCCTGGCCATATGGCTGGGTTCCACCATGGAACTGCCGACGATCGACGAAAAATGGGGCGACTACGAGAAGGTCGAGAACCTGCAGACGTTCGAGATGGAGGGCTTGCAGACGATCAAGTGCTTCGGTTCGTCGAAGGCTTTTTCGGCCAAGATGCAGGCCGTGCAGGGCGTATACGGCGTCAAGACCTTCGTACGCCGCCATGGCGTCGAGGTGCTTTACGACCCGGCTGCCACCGATACGCTGAAGATACAGGCTGCGATCTTTGCCCCGACGCTGCGCAAATATGCCATGCCAGGCGAGCAGGTGCCGGTGCTCGACGTGGTGAAGCTCGGCGTCGAAGGGCTTCACGACCGGATGGACATGATCTATTTCGGCATGGTGCTCCAGAAGATCGAGGGAGTCTACGGCTTCACGTCGGAATTCGCCTGTCCGGTGGATGTGACGGTCTACGTCGATCCGGCCGCCGGTATTACCGAAAAGATGTTCGGGGAGGCGATCGACGCCAAGGAGCTGATCATCCCGGCCAAGGAGGGCGAGAAGGTGATCCCGATGCATACGGTGCTCAAAACCTATGCGGTCGCCGGACAGGTTTCGCGCGAAGAGTTTGCGCAGGTCATGTTCCGCGATGTGGAGAAACTCGCGGGCAGGTTCGTTGCCAACCTGGAGAAATGGGGTGACGACGAGCAGTTCCCCAAGGCGGTCTACGAGATGGTATTCCCCGGCATCGAGAAGATGCCGATCCGCAATGCGTTCCCCTATTTCAAGAGCTTCCTTTCGTGTACGGACGGCATCGTGTCCGTGGATTTCGTCCTGCGGGATATGAAACCCGTGATGCGTATCCACTATGTGAAGTCGATGTGGGACGACGCGAAGCTGTGGAAAGAGGTTTTCCAGACCGAAAAATGGACGCTGCGCATGGCTGACGGCACCTTCAAGGAGGCCGACCCGCGGCTGAAATTCACAACCGAGGGCAAGACCGTCGAAGAATAACCGTAAACTTATCGGGAGGGTGTCGGCGACGGTGCCCTCCCTTTTATAAGGATGAAAGATATGAGAAGATGGATAGCCTGTCTGGCCGTTGTGCTGCTCTGTATGCAGCCTGCGATGGCCGACGAGGGCATGTGGCTGATGCACCGGCTGGCGGAGATTTATCCGCAGATGAAGGCCCGGGGACTGAAAATCAAGGATAAGGAGATTTACAACGAGAAATCGGCGGCGCTGGCCGATGCCGTGGTGGCTGTCGACGGCGGCATGGGAACGGGCAGCATGATCTCCGACCAGGGGCTGATGATTACCAACCACCATGTGGCTTACAGCGACATCTGCGCCCTGTCGACGCCCGAGTGCAACCTGCTCGAAACGGGATTCTGGGCACGCACGCGCGATGAGGAGATTCCCGTCCCCGGCAAGACCGTGTGGTTCGTGCGCAAGGTGGTCGACGTGACCGACGAGGCCAATGCGCTCAAGGAGGAGATGAAAGCCGCCGGGAAATGGGGCATGATGGCCCCGCGCCGCCTCTATGCCGAACTGGAAGGGCGCTACGGCCGGGAAACGGAGTGCGAGGTGTCGTGCTACTCGATGTGGGGCGGCAAAATGTACCTGATGTTCTACTACGACATCTACAAGGATGTGCGGCTGGTGGGTACGCCGCCTGCGTCGATCGGTGCCTTCGGCGGCGATTACGACAACTGGGGCTGGCCCCAGCACAAGGGCGATTTCGCGCTTTACCGCGTTTATGCCGACCGGGAGGGGCGCCCTGCGGCCTATTCCGCCGACAATGTGCCGCTCAAACCCCGCCGCGTGTTGCAGGTCGCCACGGGCGGCGTGCATGACGGCGACTTCGCAATGGTGATCGGATTCCCGGGGCGTACGAACCGCTATGCGTCGTCGTTCGCGGTGGCTGAGAAACAGTGTGTCCGCAACCCGATCGTCGTGGCCAACCGCCATGACCGGATGGATATTCTCAAACGCCATATGGAACGCGATCCGCGGGTGCGCATGGAGTATTCGGATGCCTATTTCGGCCTGAGCAACTACGCCGACTACGCCAAGTGGGAGAACAAATGCCTGCGCCGCTTCGATGTCGTGGCGATCCGTGAGGCCGAGGAGGAACACCTGCAGCGCTGGATCGAGGCCGATTCGGCCCGCAAGGCCGAGGACGGGACGTTGCTCGAAGAGCTCGCGCGCGGTTATAAGGCGCGGCAGGGCGCCGAGCGCAACCTCAATTATTTCCGCGAGGCATGGCTCGGCCCCAGCGAGGCGCTGCTCGTGGCCAACCGCGTGTCGTCGTACCTGGGCAAGCTCGAACGGCTGAAGCAGGACTCGCTGATCGTGGATTCGAAGGATGCCCGGAGCGTCGTGGCCGGGAGCGGCCGCCTGAGCCGTAACTACGATGCCGCGACCGACCGCGACCTGTTGGCGCGGATGGTAGTGAACTTCACGGCCAACGTGCCGCGCGAGATGTGGGGTGCGCAGTTGCAGGCGATGTACGACAAGGCGGGAGGCAATGCCGACCGCATGGCGCGTGCGGCGTTCGATGCCTCGTTTTGCAGCGATCCTGCGCGTTACGACGCCTATTTCTCGAAGAACCGGTCGGTTGCCGAAATACGCCGCGACCCCATGGTTGCGCTTACCGAATCGGTCACAGTACAACGTTTTACGGGCGGTGTGGACAAGGCCGAGAAGCGCGGCCGTGCGCGTGTCGGGCGAAGCGAGAGCCGCTATGCCGACGTGCTTTACGATTTCCGTGCTTCGGAAGGGCTGGCGCAGTATCCCAACGCTAACTCGACCATGCGCCTGACCTACGGTAGCGTGCAACCCCTGAACCCTTCGGACGGCGTGCATTACGATTCGCGTTCGACGATCGCGGGCTATATGGAGAAGTACAACCCCGACGAATACGAATACCGCGTCGACGACCGTATGCGGCGGCTGATCGCCAAACGGGACTGGGGACGCTGGGGCGAGAACGATACGCTCTATGTCAATTTCCTGACCGACAACGACATTACGGGAGGCAATTCGGGCAGCCCCGTGCTCGACGGCAAGGGGCATCTTATCGGGCTTGCGTTCGACGGCAACCGCGAGTCGATGGCCGGCGACGTGTGGTTCCATCCCGAACTGGCGCGCACGGTGTGCGTGGATATCCGCTATGTGATGTGGGTGATCGACAAGTATGCCGATGCCGGGTGGTTGCTCGACGAAATGAAGTTCGCAAAATAATCCGGTGTGCCGGTGGTAACCGCGGCATCCCGACGTGTCAAGCAGACCTGCCATATGGCAGGTCTGCTTGTTTGCGGAGGGTGGAGAGTGTGTGCCCGGCCACACGGATTTGATCTCAGATCCCCGTTGTCCGGCAGCAATGCCTGGTATAGGGGCTGGGTAGATGCCTCCGATAAGCGTCCCGTTTGATCGGGGCGCTTCTATTTGAGCCTCAGGAAGGAGTAGCCGAAGCGTTCGCAGGCGGCTTTTTCCAGTTCTTCGCGCACCGAGGGGTGGGCGACGGCGATCAGTGCCCGCGCCCGCTGGGCGAGGTTGCGGCCGCGCAGATGCGCAACGCCGTATTCGGTCACGATGTGCTGCACCATGTGGCGGGTCGTCACGACGCCTGCGCCGGGCGTCAGCAGCGCCTTGATCTTCGATTCGCCCTTGGGGGTAGTCGACGGGATGGCGATGAAGGTTTTGCCGCCCTCCGACAGGGCCCCTCCGTACATGAAATCGTGCTGCCCGCCTACGCCCGAAATGATGCGCTCGCCAACCGAGTCGGCGCAAACCTGCCCCGTGAGGTCTACCTCGACGGCCGAGTTGATCGCCATCACGCGCGGGTTCTCGCGGATGCGGAACGGGTCGTTCGTCCATGCCACATCCTTCATCACGAGGTCTTTGCGGTAGTCCATGTAATCGTACAGCCGGCGCGATCCCAGCGCCAGCGAGGCGACCGTTACACCCGGCATGACCCGTTTGAGCGAGTTGTCGATCACGCCGCTTTTGAGCAGCGGCAGCACGCCGTCGGTCATCGCCTCGGTATGCAGCCCGAGGTGTTTGTGGCCCGTGAGCGCGGCCAGCACGGCGTTGGGGATCCCGCCCACGCCGATCTGCAACGTCGCCCCGTCGGGGATCAGTTCGGCGATGTGGTTGCCGATCCTGCGTTCGATGTCGGTGGGGGTCGCCGAGGGCACTTCGACCAGCGGGTCGTCGACCTCGACGGCCGCGGCGACGCGCGAGAGGTGGATCACGGCGTCGCCGTAGGAGAACGGCATGGCCGTGTTGACCTGCGCGATGACTGTCCTGGCGCATTCCACGGCCGAAACGGCCAGGTCGGCCGAGACGCCGAACGAGCAGTAGCCCTCCTCGTTGGGGCGCGAGAGGTTGAGGATTGCCACGTCGACGGGCAGCGTCCCGTCGCGGAACAGCCCTGGGATTTCGCCCAGGAAGGCCGGGGTCGACTGTCCGTAGCCCTGGGCCAGCCAGCGGCGGATGTTATTGGCCACGAACAGGCTGTTGACCAGGAACGTATCCTTGTATTCGGGGCTGCAATAGGGGGCGTCTGCCCTCCCGACGGCGAATCCGGAGTAGAGCGTGACATCGGTGAGCTCGGCGGCACGGTCGGTCATGGCACGGACGAGTACTTCGGGGATCGAGGTGCTGCCCTGAATGTAGACGCTGCTGTGCGGGCAGATGAGCTTTACGGCTTCGGCGGCTGTCGTGAATCGCATAGGCTTATCGGTGGTTTTGCCCGAAGGCGGTTAGGCGTGTTTCGAGCAGCTCGAACTGCTCGGGGCGGTTCAGTTGCGAAACGCAGACCCGGATGCCCGGCTGGCGGCTGCCGGTCGATGTGAGCGATATGGCGCAGATGCCGTAGAGGAGCAGTTCGCTCAGCAGCTCCGCGCTGGAGAGACCGCCGTAGCCGACGGTGTAGAAGAATCCGTCGCTGACGGTTTCGTCCTGGTCTTTGTCGTAGACGATGCGGAAGCCGTGGCGCTGGAAGATCTCCTTGGTGAGGCGGGCGCGCCGGGCGTATTCCGAGGTTTCGCCCACGAAATCGAGCTGCCCGTCGGCCGCAGCGCGGAACATCGCCGCCAGGGCGTGCTGCGCCGAGTGGCTCGTGCCCGACGAGGCGGCATAGAGGAACGTCAGGACATAGGCGTCGCCCAAGCGCCCCATGCCGTAGCGCTGTTTGAGCGCGGGGTAGTGCCGCGGGTAGAGTTTGTCGGAGATGGCCGCGATGGCGATGCGCTGGCCGGCGTAGCTGAATATCTTCGAGCCGGAGATCATCAGGATGTAGTTGTCCGTGTATCTGGCCACGGTGGCCTGGTAGGGCGCTTCGAAGGGGCGTCCCAGGGGTTTGCGGAAGTCCATGCAAAGGTAGGCGAGGTCTTCGATGACGATGGCGTCGTATCGGGTAGCCAGCTCGCCGATCGTACGCAGCTCATCCTCGGTGAGGCATATCCACGCCGGATTGTTGGGGTTCGAATAGACGATGGCGGCGATGTTGCCCTGTGCGAGGTAGCTTTCCAGCTTCGGGCCCAGTTTTTCGGCGCGGTATTCATAGATGTCGAACGATGCGCTGGGGATATCGAGGATCTGCACCTGGTTGCGCTGCACGGGGAATCCGGGGTCGATGAAGAGGATCGTATCCTTCCCGGGCGCGAGCTGTGAGCAGAGCAGGAAAGCCGTGAAACTGCCCTGCATCGACCCGACCGTCGGGATGCAGCCCTGCGGTGCGACCCCGACGTCGAGGAACGCGCGGATGAAACGCGAAGTCTGTTGTTTGAGTTCGGGGATGCCGAACATGTTGGGGTACTGCGACGCCACGCCCGATTGCAGGGCCCGGCATTCGGCTTCGACCCCCGCCTTTTCGGGCGGAAGCCCCGGCACGCCCATTTCGAGGTGCAGGAATTCCATCCCCGTCTGCGTTTCCATGACGCGGGCTATGTCGCCCGACTGGCGGATCGTCGCCTGGGCGATGTCCGCAATGTCCATGCGCTCCAGCGCGGAGTCGAGCACGGAGCGGTCTATCGGCAGCCTTCCCATTGTGCGGTCTGTTTTTGTGCGTATGCGTAGCCTGCGCGGAATGCCGCGAGGTTCGTGTCGACGATGGCGTCGCCCTTGCGGGCGAAAATGGCGCGTATGCCCGCTTCGAGTTTTTCGGGTGCGATGCCCAGGAACGGTGCTGCGGCGCCCAGCAGCACGATGTTGGCGGCACGGGGCGATGCGGCCTGGCGGGCGATGGCATCCACGTCGAGCGCCACGCTGTGCGGCAGCGTCAGATGTGTATAAGAGACAGGCAGCGGGGCGGTGTTGGTGATGACCCAGCCCCCGGTCGAAAGCCACGGCAGGTAGCGGAGTGCTTCCATCGGTTCGAGCGAGATGATCAGGTCGGCGGCACCTCGCGGAATGAGGTCGGAGGCGATTTTATCCGACGAGATGCGCAGGTTCGACTGCACGTCGCCGCCCCGCTGGCTCATGCCGTGGACTTCGGCCTGCTTGATGTGCAGCCCCTGGTCGAGGGCAGCCCTGCCGATGACGGTGGCGATCGAGAGGATGCCTTGTCCCCCTACGCCCGAGAGTATGATGTCGCGTTTCATGGTTTGCCTGTTTTTAGGGTTTTGCCGCCGGGTGGTCGCCGCGACGGGCGTGTCGCTATTGTTTCTGTTTGGTTGCGTTGTGCCGTTTGGCGGTCTGTATGCATTCGCGGCGGGGGATGATGACCGAAACGCCGTCGTAAGCGATCTCTTCGCGGAGCATGGCCTTCATCTCTTCGCGGGTTCGGGGCAGCGGCACTACGACGCGGATGTGGGCGGGGTCGACGCCCAGGCCGGCGCATATCTGTTCGAGGCGTCCCGTGCCGGCCGAATCCTGGCCTCCGGTCATGCCGGTGGTGAGGTTGTCCGAAATGACGACCGTGATGTTCGTCCCCTCGTTCACGGCGTCCAGCAGCCCGGTCATCCCCGAGTGGGTGAAGGTAGAGTCGCCGATGACGGCCAGGGCGGGGTGCTGTCCGGCGTCGGCTGCGCCTTTGGCCATGGTGATCGAGGCGCCCATGTCGACGCAGGTGTCGATGGCATGGAACGGCGAGAGCCACCCCAGCGTGTAGCAGCCGATGTCGCTGAATACCTTGGCATTTTCATATTCGCCGGCGACCTCTGTCAGTGCCGTATACATGTCGCGGTGGCCGCAACCCTGGCACAATGCGGGCGGACGGGGGACGACGATGCCGCTGGCGGCGAGGGTCGCGTGCGGGGCGAGCCCCAGGGC
>ERZ1504828.551-NODE-551-length-8508-cov-4.298356_pt1 | contig 8508 bp, 4 predicted proteins | sample MGYA00572109_ERZ1504828 | MGnify/ENA primary metagenome ERZ1504828 (study PRJEB39906, sample SAMEA3182109) | gut metagenome | biome: human; feature: gut; material: Stool; isolation source: human stools | place: Canada | collected 2013-04-23 ... | reverse complement strand
GGGCACGAGGGGATATGACCGTCGTGCGCCGTCCTTTTTTCGGGGAGGGGCAGCCCGTTTTCCGGGGGCCGGAGCCCCTTTCCGGGACGGCGATTGGCACGGTTCGGGAATTTTGCGTAGCTTTGCAAATCTAAATCACACGTTATGGCTTCTTGTCTCCAGGTGGAAAACCTCACCAAATCGTACGGCGAGCAGGTGCTCTTCGAAAATATCTCGTTCACGATCGAGGAGGGCCGGCGCGTGGCCCTCGTGGCGAAGAACGGCACGGGGAAAACCACGCTGCTGAACATCATCGCGGGGAAGGAAAGCCACGACGCGGGCAGCGTCGTGCCGCGCCGCGGCCTGAGGATCGCCTACCTGGAACAAAGCCCCGCATACCCGGCGGGCATGACCGTACTGGAAGCCTGCTTCCACTCGGAGAGCCCCGCCCTGAAGGCTATCGCGGAGTATGAGCGGGCGATCGGCGATGCGTCGGGCGAAGGGTTGCAGGAGGCAATGGCGCGGATGGATGCCCTCGAAGCGTGGGATTACGAGCAGCGCGCCAAGCGGATCCTTTCGCGGCTCAAGATCCGCGACTTCGGGCAAAAAGTGGAAACCCTCTCGGGCGGGCAGCTCAAGCGCGTGGCGCTGGCCAACGTGCTGATCAGCGAATCCGACCTGCTGATCCTCGACGAGCCGACCAACCACCTCGACACCGACATGACCGAGTGGCTCGAAGAGTACCTCGCGGCGAGCAGCGCCGCACTGCTGATGGTGACCCACGACCGGTATTTCCTCGACAGCGTGTGCAGCGACATCCTCGAAATGGAAAACCGCCGGATCTACCACTATGCGGGCAACTACTCCTATTACCTGGAAAAGAAACAGGAGCGCGAAACGGCCGACGCGGCACAGCGGGCGAGCGACATGAACCTCTACCGCCGCGAACTGGAGTGGATGCGCCATCAGCCGCAGGCGCGGGCGACCAAGGCGCGGTCGCGCATCGACGCGTTCCGCGATCTCGAATCGCGGCTCAAAACGACGCGCCGCAGCGGCGAGGTGCGGCTCGACGTCGGGGCGTCGCGGATCGGCACCAAGATATTCGAGGCCCGCGACGTGAGCAAGCGCTTCGGCGACGTGGTGATCCTCGACAAGTTCAACTACAACTTCACCCGCTACGAAAAGCTGGGGATCGTGGGCGACAACGGTTGCGGCAAGTCGACGTTTCTCAAATTGCTGACGGGCATCGAACGACCCGACAGCGGTGTGATCGACATAGGCGAAACCGTTCGCTTCGGCTATTACAGCCAGCAGGGGCTAGAGTTCGACGACTCGATGAGGGTGATCGACGTGGTGACGGCGATCGCCGAACAGGTCGAACTGGGCGACGGGCGGCGGATGAGCGCCTCGCAGCTGCTGCAGCATTTCCTCTTCACACCGGAAACGCAATACAATTACGTGGCACGCCTGAGCGGCGGCGAGCGGCGGAGGTTATACCTCTGCACGGTGCTGATGCAGAGCCCCAATTTCCTGGTGCTGGACGAGCCGACGAACGACCTGGACATCGTAACGCTGGGCATCCTGGAAGAGTACCTGCAAGCGTTCAGAGGCTGCGTGATCGTGGTGTCGCACGACCGTTATTTCGTGGACAAGGTCGCCGACCACCTGCTGGTTTTCTGCGGCGGGGGCGAGATCAGGGATTTTGCGGGAACCTACTCGGAATACGTGGCCTGGAAGCGCGAATACGAAGCGGCACGCCGCGCCGAAGCCGCACAGGCCCGCCCCAAACCGCAGGCGGCGAAAACACAGGCGGCGAAAACACAGGCGGCGGAGGCTGTGCCGCGCAAGCTCTCGTTCAACGAAAAGAGGGAGCTGGAAGCGCTCGAAACGGAAATCCCGGCGCTCGAGGCCGAGAAAGCGGCACTCGAGGCGTCGCTCTCGTCGGGGACGCTCCCGGTGGAGGAGCTCACGGCGCAGTCACGGCGCATAGCGGAGCTGATCGCGTCGATCGACGAAAAGACGATGCGCTGGCTGGAGCTGAGCGAGCGGTGAGAGCAGGCATCCTGTCCGGCGGAACGGCCTGCGGCAAGGCCGGCGGGCGTCCAAGATCCGAAAAAACCCGCGCTTGTCGAAGCGCGGGCATGAATCCGTACAAATCCGATTACCTTTTTATATTCAGCAGCGTGAGGTTTTCCAGCACGGTCTGCTGCGCCACACGCTGGATGTATTCGGCCTGTTCGGCCGGGAAGTCCAGCGTGCAGGCGGTCTGGTAGGGCTTGCCGTAGATCGTGGTGAAAATCACGTTCGCGGCCAGGTAGCTGCCCAGCGGCCCGGGGTGGAAACAATCCTGCGCATAGAGCACGTAATCGGGCCTTTCGGCACGCACCCGGCGCCATGCCATGCCCACGGGGGCACACCACGCGTCGTTGTCGTAGGCCATTTCGAGGTAGCTGGTAATCAGCCGTTCCTGCATGGTGCCGTAGCTGTTGGCGGGCGGGTACTCCGGAATCGGGAAGCGGTTGCCGTTCTTATGCCCCCACGTCATGTAGAAGATCACACGGGCATCGGGCGACGCGACGTGCACCAGGCTGTCGAGCGTACGCGCCGCAGGGTAGACTTCCCGCGCGACCTGCCGGGTCGGCATGGCCGGCGCGGAACTCTGCTCCTGGAGGATGACGTAATCCCAGCCGCCCGCGGCGATGGCGTCGAGCAGCTTCTGGTTTTTCAGGTGGCCGGAAAGGCGCTCGCCGCCCTTGAGGAAGCGCGTACAGGAGAGTTTCACCTTCTGCGTCGCGGCGATCTGCCGGACGGTGGACGGCATGTCGTTGTAATAGGTATAGCTGTTGCCGACCCACAGCACCCGCAGCGAATCGGTGTCACGCGCCTGCGCAAAAAAGGGCACGAACAGCAACAACAGGAATTTCAGGACGATCTTGGTCATAGGTCTGAGGTTTGGATTGGGTTGATCTGTTTTTTTTGTGTTCAGGGTGTCCCCGGCGGCCGGATCATGCCCCGCGCAGGAGGCGGGCCGTACCGGGAGGGGGCTGTCGATCGGGCGGGGGTGTCGATCGGGGAACGAACCGTCCCGGCAAAGCCTCCCCGGGCAAACGCCCCAAAACGTCGGGGGGGGGCACCTACCCTTTCGTCCGGTGGTCGGCGGCGTATTTGCGGCACCAGGCGGCGATCCCGCATTCGCCGCACTTGGGGCTGCGCGCCATGCAGACGTAACGTCCGTGGAGGATCAGCCAGTGGTGAGCCACCGGCAACAGGTGCGAAGGGATGTTCTTTTCGAGCGTCAGCTCGGTCTGCAACGGAGTTTTCGAATTGGTCGTCAGCCCGATACGGTTCGAGACACGGAAGACATGCGTGTCCACCGGCATCACCTCCTTCTGCCACAGCACGGCACCCAGCACGTTGGCCGTCTTGCGCCCCACGCCCGGCAGGCGCTGCATCTGCTGCAGGTCGCTCGGCACCTCGCCCCCGAACTCTTCGCACAGCATACGCGCCATGCCCGCGAGGTTGCGGGCCTTGTTGTTCGGGTAGGAGATGCTCCGGATATAGGGGTAAATCTCCTCGGCCGTGGCCTTCGCCATTTCGAACGGCGTGGGGAAGCGCTCGAACAGGGCGGGCGTAGTCATGTTGACCCGCTTGTCGGTACACTGCGCCGAAAGGATCACGGCCACGAGCAACTGGTAGGGATCCGTATAGTGCAATTCGCTCTCGGCCACGGGCATGTGCTCCGAGAACCAGGCGATAACGCCGTCGTAACGCTCTTTGGTAGTCATAGTCGTTGTTTTTTACGTCGGAACAAAATCTTCTTCACGAGGAGCCCGCAGCCTTCGGGGCAGAACAGCAGGCGCGGACAGGCAGCCACGTCGCGGCGCCACCGGGCGAGGTATTCGCCGACGGAACCGTTCCAGGAGAGTACCCACAACGCGACCGAACTGCGCCGCCGCAGGATGCGGAACCGGTTGCGGCGTGCACCGTAACGGGCATCGAACCACAGGCTTATGTCCATCAGGGAGTCGCAGAAGGCGATCCGGCGGGGATATTCCGTGCTATGGCTCACGCTCTGCGGCAGGCGGCGGTGCACCGCCGTGATGGCCGGGAGGTAGCGCACACGGCTGCAGGCCGCGAACCAGAGCCACATCGGGGCGTCGTCGGTAAGCCATTCGGGGTGCTCGTCGGGGCGCACCTCGGCATAGTAGCGGGCGATGAGGTCGCGGCGCGCCAGCGTGGCGCAGTTGGCGATGGTGAGCCGGCAAAGCAGGTGGTCGAAGTCGGTAAAGTGCTCCTCGTGATCGGGTTCGGTGAGGCCGGTGTTCTGGTAATAGTTGCTGGCGCGCGTATAGCACATCCCGCACGAGGGGTCGGACTCCAGCAGGTCGGCCTGCATCTGCAACTTGCGGGGGTCGCTCCACCAGTCGTCGCCGTCGCAGTAGGCCACGTATTTCCCGCGGCAGGCCTCGAACGTGCGGCGGTAGTTGGCACGCCAGCCCACGTTGCGCTGGCCCGTGACGAAACGCACGCGGCCGGGGTATTTCGCCGCGTATTCGCGGCAAATAGCGGCCGTGGAGTCCGTACTGCAATCGTCGCCCAGCACCAGCTCGACCCCGAACGAGGTCTGCTGCGCCAGCACGCTCTCGATGGCCTGGGCAAGGTAAGCTTCGTGGTTGTAGGTGGTCATGCAGACCGACACAAGGGGGGGGGTCGCCATCGCTGTTATAGTTTGGTCAGTTTGGCGAATTTGGCCAGCAGGGTCTTTTCGCCCGCGCCGTCGAAGGCCACGACCAGCTTGTGGTCGGTGGCGAGGGTCTCGATGCGCTGCACGATACCCACGCCGAATTTGGGGTGCTCGACGCGCTGTCCCACGGTATAATCGCCGCTGACGGGCATCGTATCGCCGAGGGGTACGCCGCCGTCGGCCGCCTGCCGCACACCGATGCGGCGCATGCCGTCGGTCGAGGGGCGCGGGGCCTGGACGAGCGCCGGGTCGGGACGCCCCTGCGGGCGGGCGTCGCGGGGTGCCGCAGCCCGGGCGAAACGCCTTGCGGGGCCGGATTCGCCGTCGGAGGGGCGGCCGCCGAAATTGCCGCGGCCGGGGTTGCTGCCCCGCCGAAACTGCCGCCGCTGCCCCGGCCGCCGAAGCCGCCCTGCTGGCCGCCGTTATTGCCGCCCGCACGGTCGGCCTGCTGTTTCTGCTGGAAACGGTAGTCGAAGCGGCGGCGCAGTTCGTCGATGGCCGAAGGTGCGGATCCGTCGGGCGAGCGGTGCGGGCGGTCGTCGTCGGTGCCGGTACCGAAGTCGGCCCTGACATATTTCGGGTCGATCTCGCGCAGGAAGCAACTCGGGCGCGAGAACTCCATGTTGCCCCACTTGAAACGCATCTCGGCGTAGGAGATCGTCGCCTCGACCTTGGCACGGGTAAGCGCCACGTAGAACAGGCGCCGCTCCTCCTCCATGCCGTCGGGCGACTCGGCGGCCCGCTGCGAGGGGAAGAGGTTTTCCTCCAGCCCGACGATATACACGTATTTGTATTCCAGCCCCTTGGCCGAGTGGACGGTCATCAGTGTCACCTTGTTGCGGTCTTCGGGGTCGTCCTTGTCCATGTCGGTCACCAGCATGACGTTCTGCAGCCACTCCTCGATGGTCGCCTCTTCGTCCTGCGGACGCTCCCCGTTGCGGATTTCGGCGTCGCACCGCTCCTTGAACTCCTGCATCGAGTTCAGCAACTCCTCGATATTGTCCAATGCCGAGGTCGCCTCGGGGGTATTCTCGGCACGGTAGGCCGCGAGGATACCCGAGCGGGTGGCGATCTCGAGCCCGAAGTCGTAAAGCCCCTTCTCGTTGCGGGCGAGCGACAGCGAGCGGATCATCGCCACGAAGTCCGCCACCTTGCGGGCGATGGTCTTCTGCACGGGGTCGGCGGCCGGTTCGGCGACCAGCGCGTCGACCGCCTCCCACATCGAGACGCCCCGCTCAGCGGCCAGCTGCGCGATGCGCTGCACGGTCGTGTCGCCGATGCCGCGCGTCGGGTAGTTGACGATGCGTTTGAACGCCTCGTCGTCGCGCGGGTTGATCACCAGCCGGATATAGGCCAGCATGTCCTTGACCTCCTTGTGGTCGTAGAACGAACTGCCCTTGTAGATGCGGTAGGGAATGCCGCGGCGGCGAAGGTTGTCCTCCAGCACGGCCGACTGGTTGTTGGTGCGGTAGAGGATCACCGCTTCCGACCAGTCGTCGCCCGCCGAGCGGACTTTGTCGCGCAGGTCGGAGACCACCATTTCGGCCTCCTCGCGGTCGGTATAGGCCTTGAGGATGCGGATCGGCTCACCCACGTCGCCGGCCGAGAAACAGTGCTTCTCCATGCGCTTGGAGTTGCGGACGATGACCGAATTGGCCGCATCGACGATCGTGCGGGTCGAGCGGTAGTTCTGCTCGAGCTTGAAGACCCTGGCCGCGGGAAAATCCTTCTGGAAGGAGAGAATGTTCTCGATCTTGGCACCGCGGAACGAGTAGATCGACTGTGCGTCGTCGCCCACGACGCAGACCCGGGAGTGGAGCTGCGACAGGCGGCGGATGATGACGTACTGGGCGTAGTTGGTGTCCTGGTACTCGTCCACCAGGATGTATTTGAACAGCTCCTGGTAGCGCGCCAGCACGTCCGGGGCGTCGCGCAGCAGGATGTTGGTCTGCAAGAGCAGGTCGTCGAAGTCCATCGCGCCGTTGCGCTTGCAGCGCTGGCAGTAGATATTGTAGACATTGCCGAACTCGGGGATCTGCGCTTGCCGGTCTTCGGCGGCATAGACCGAGTTGGCTAGGTAGGCGCCGGGCGTCACCAGGCAGTTCTTGGCGTAGGAGATACGCGACGCGATGAGGTTGGGCTTATATTTCTCGTCCGCGAGGTTCAGTTCGCGGACAATGGTCTTGATGAGGTTCTTGCAGTCCGAGGGCTCGTAGATCGTAAACGACTCGGGGAAACCGATCTTTTCGGCGTTCTCGCGCAGGATGCGCGAAAAGACCGAGTGGAACGTACCCATGCGGATATAGCGGCTGCGGTTATCGGGGATCATCTGCGCGATGCGCTCGCGCATCTGCTGGGCGGCCTTGTTGGTGAAGGTGAGCGCCAGGATGTTGAAGGGCGCCACGCCCTGCTCGATCATATAGGCGATGCGCGCGGTCAGCACGCGCGTCTTGCCCGAACCGGCGCCGGCGATAATGAGCGACGGGCTGTCGTAGTTGACCACGGCAGCGAGCTGTGCGGGGTTCAGGCCTTGCAGTATCGGAGATTCTTTGTGTTCCATGGCTGCAAAGTTAATACTTTTTCGCAAGCCCTCTCCGAAAAGGCGCGCCTTTCTCCGAAAAGGCCGCAGGGACGGCGCCCAAGGATGGCGCACGGGGCAAACCGAAGGATGGCGCAGATGAAGGCGGGGCAAGAGGCACGTGCAAAGCGGACGGGAGCGGACGGAATGCCTGCAGGGAGGCACACGAAAAACGGAGGGGCAGGCCGGGCGGAAGGACAGAAGCCGCACGGTAAAACCGGGAGAGGAGGGAAAGGTGCCGAAACCACGTCAGAGCCCCGCCCCGGTCGTTTCGGGGGACGGGATTATGGGCAATCCGGGCGGAAATGAAAAAAATCCCGGAAAAAATAATATCTTTGCATTACTTTCGTTAAGAGGTTAAATCCGACGACAATACGGCAACGTTTGCGCCGGGCGGATGCGGAGGCTGCGGGCAAAAGATGCCGGGCGCAGGGTATGAAGCATGAAATTCAACATATAATAAAACAATGAGCGAAGTCATCAACATCAAAGAACTCAACGAGCGGATCGAACGCGAATCGGTATTCGTCGATACGCTCCGCACGGAAATGGGCAAGGTCATCGTGGGGCAGAGCCATCTGGTCGACACGCTGCTGATCGGGCTGCTGTCGAACGGACACATCCTGCTGGAAGGCGTGCCCGGACTGGCCAAGACCCTGGCCATCACCACGCTGGCAAAAGCCGTGGATGCCGGATTCTCGCGTATACAGTTCACCCCCGACCTGCTGCCGGCCGACCTGATCGGTACGCTGATCTACTCGCAGAAGAACGAGGAGTTCGTGGTCAAGAAAGGCCCCGTGTTCGCCAACTTCGTGCTGGCGGACGAGATCAACCGCTCCCCGGCCAAGGTGCAGTCGGCACTGCTCGAAGCCATGCAGGAGCGGCAGGTGACCATCGGCGACCAGACCTACCCGCTGCCGCAGCCGTTCCTGGTGCTGGCCACGCAGAACCCCCTGGAGCAGGAGGGAACCTACCCGCTGCCCGAGGCGCAGGTCGACCGATTCATGCTCAAGGCCAAGATCTCCTACCCCAAGAAGCAGGAGGAGCGCGACATCGTGCGCATGAACCTCTCGGGCGCTGGCATGCCTCAGGTCAACAAGGTTATCTCGCCCGAGGACATCATCAAGGCCCGCAAGGTCGTGGAGGACGTCTACATGGACGAGAAGATCGAGAAATACATCATCGACATCATCTTCGCCACGCGCGA
>ERZ1504828.543-NODE-543-length-8588-cov-2.988867_pt1 | contig 8588 bp, 4 predicted proteins | sample MGYA00572109_ERZ1504828 | MGnify/ENA primary metagenome ERZ1504828 (study PRJEB39906, sample SAMEA3182109) | gut metagenome | biome: human; feature: gut; material: Stool; isolation source: human stools | place: Canada | collected 2013-04-23 ... | reverse complement strand
GGCTATGGCTCTTATCTTTATGGGAGGTGCAGGTAAGTCGGCTATGTTCCCATTGCATATATGGTTGCCCGATGCGATGGAAGGTCCTACTCCTGTATCGGCGCTTATCCATGCCGCTACGATGGTTGTAGCCGGTGTTTATTTGGTAGCCCGGTTGTTCCCTATGTATTGTGCCGTGCCCGAAGTGCTCGAACTGATTACATGGGTAGGAGCCATTACCGCTCTTTATGCTGCTGTCGTTGCTTGCGTGCAGACCGATATTAAACGGGTGCTCGCTTTCTCGACCATTTCTCAGATCGCTTTCATGATGGTAGCGTTGGGAGTTGCCTCCGATGTCGATTTGCACACCGGACTCGGTTACATGGCTTCCATGTTCCACTTGTTCACGCACGCCATGTTTAAAGCGCTGCTTTTCTTGGGTGCGGGTTGCATTATCCATGCCGTTCACTCCAACGAAATGTCCGAGATGGGAAACCTTCGCAAATATATGCCTGTGACTCATATCACATTCCTTATCGCATGTTTGGCTATTGCCGGTATTCCTCCGTTCTCGGGATTTTTCAGTAAAGACGAAATCTTAACCGCCGCATTCGAAAAGAGTGCGTTCTGGGGCGTTTGGATGACGGCTGTCGCCGGTCTGACGGCTTTTTACATGTTCCGCTTGTATTACCGTATCTTCTGGTGGAGCAAACCTTCTTACGAACATCATACTCCGCACGAGGCTCCTGCGGCCATGTATTTGCCTTTGGTATTTCTTGCGTTGGTTACGTGTGTTGCCGGATTCATTCCTTTCGGAGAATTCGTATCGGTAAACGGCGAGGCCTATCATATACATCTCGACTGGTCGGTAGCGACTACAAGTATTATAGTCGCAGTGGCCGCTATCGCTTTGGCTACATGGATGTACCTCTCGGAAAATACCAAACCCAAAGCTCTTGCCGATAAGTTCCGTGCTTTGCATACGGCGGCTTATCATCGGTTCTATATGGACGAGCTCTATATGTGGGTGACTCATAAAGTGATATTCCAGCGAATTTGTCGGCCTATCGCATGGTTCGATCGTCATATCGTCGATGGCACGATGAATATGTTGGCGACCGTTACCAACGGGGTTTCCTACGGCATACGCAAGTTGCAGTCGGGATATATCCAGTGGTATGTATGGGTATTCATTATGGGTGCATTGTTAATCGCCGTATTGGCCATGTGTTTTTAACTGATGGTTGAACGATAAAATATTAAAGAAACACTATGAATTTTCTATCATTATTTGTGCTTATCCCTCTCTTGATGATGCTGGGTCTTTGGATCGCAAGAGATATGAAACAGATACGAACGGTAGCGGTTATCGGTTCGACCATTTTGTTGGCGTTGTCTGTATATACTCTCGTTGAGTTTTTGGCCGAACGCGCTGCCGGAAATACGGCTACAATGCTGTTTACCGATAGCAGAATGTGGTATGCTCCGTTAAATATTCACTATGCTGTGGGTGTGGACGGAGTGTCGGTGGCCATGCTATTGCTTTCTTCTATTATTGTATTTGCCGGAGTGTTCGCTTCTTGGAAGATAAATCCTCTTCCCAAAGAATATTTCTTGTGGTTCATGTTGTTGTCTACCGGTGTATTCGGTTTCTTTATTTCGGTGGACCTTTTCACTATGTTCATGTTCTACGAAGTGGCGCTTATTCCCATGTACTTATTGATAGGTGTTTGGGGAAGCGGCAGAAAGAACTATTCGGCAATGAAACTGACCTTGATGTTGATGGGTGGTTCTGCTTTGTTGATGATCGGTATCTTGGGTATCTATTATCAATCGGGGCTCCATTCGATGAATGTAGTCGAAATTGCCGAGCACGGTAATATCCCCATGAATTGGCAATACTTCTTGTTCCCGATGACTTTCGTGGGATTCGGTGTGTTGGGGGCTATGTTCCCGTTCCACACATGGTCGCCCGATGGTCACGCTTCGGCTCCTACGGCAGTGTCTATGTTGCATGCCGGCGTATTGATGAAATTAGGAGGATACGGTTGTTTCCGTGTAGCCATTTATCTGATGCCTCAGGCTGCGACCGAATTGGCTTGGATATTCTTAATACTTACCGGTATCAGTGTAGTTTACGGAGCGTTCAGCGCTTGTGTTCAGACCGACCTCAAATACATCAACGCTTACTCTTCGGTGAGTCACTGCGGTTTGGTTTTGTTCGCCATATTGATGTTGAACACGACGGCTATGACCGGAGCCGTGATGCAGATGCTTTCTCACGGTTTGATGACCGCTCTTTTCTTTGCCCTCATCGGTATGATTTATGGACGTACACATACCCGTGATATTCGGGAGATGGGAGGTTTGATGCAAATCATGCCGTTCCTTTCGGTTTGTTACGTGATTGCCGGTTTGGCTTCGTTGGGTCTCCCGGGATTGAGTGGCTTCGTTGCCGAAATGACTATATTCGTCGGTTCGTTCGAGCATACAGATACGTTCCACCGAGTGTTTACCATTGTAGCTTGTACTTCGATTGTGATTACGGCGGTTTATATTTTGCGGGTTGTCGGCAAACTTTTGTTCGGCGGTGTTCAGAACGAACATCACCGGGAGTTGACCGATGCCGAATGGTGGGAACGTCTGTCGGCCATTACCTTGATCGTATGCGTGGCCGCTATCGGCTGTTTCCCGAATTGGATTTCCGATTTGATTCGTCAAGGTGTGGAACCTATAACTAATTTGTTGTCTCAAGCTCTTTAATAAAACAGTATATGGACTATTCACAGTTTTTAATTATGCGCGGAGAAATATCGCTGCTGCTTGTGTTTTTGCTGATATTTCTTTTTGACACCTTTGGAGGGAAAAAGAGCCTCAAAGGATTATCCATTACGGCATGCGTTTTATTCGCCCTGCATACGGTTTGGAATATAATACCGGTCGATTCTGCTACGGCGTTCGGGGGTATGTATCAGACTTCTCCCATAGCTTCGATGGTTAAAACCGTACTCAATATAGGCACATTGATTGTTTTGTTACAATCCATTTCGTGGTCCGATACCCCCGATGTCAAATTGCGCCGAGGAGAGTTTTACGAATTGTTATTGGTTACCTTGTTCGGTATGTATTTAATGGTTTCGTCGGGACACTTCTTGCTGTTCTTTATCGGACTCGAAACCGCATCGTTACCGATGGCCGCTTTGATAGCTATCAATAAGAAAGATACGGAATCGTATGAGGCGGGGGCCAAATACCTCTTTACGGCGGTTTTCTCTTCGGCTGTCTTCCTGTTAGGGCTTTCGTTCCTCTATGGAGTATCGGGCTCTCTCTATTTCGGCGATATAGCCGTAGCGATTGCATCTAATCACACGCCACTGTTGATTGCCACGCTCGTTTTTGTACTGGCCGGTATGGGATTCAAACTTTCGTTGGTTCCGTTCCATTTGTGGACAGCCGATGTTTATCAAGGAGCTCCCACTCAGGTGACTTCTTATTTGTCGGTTATATCGAAAGGGGCTGCTGCTTTTGCATTGATGTTGATCCTTTACAAAGTCTTCTTCCTCGATCCTGTCATCTGGCAAGGTATCATGTGGGCTTTGATCGTGTTGACCATTACAGTGGGTAACTTGTTCGCTATTCGTCAGAAGAATCTGAAACGCTTTTTGGCTTTCTCTTCTATCTCTCAGGCAGGATATATTATGTTGGGTATTATAGCAGGTTCGGCACAGGGTATGGCTGCGTTGGTTTACTATGTGCTGGTGTACATATTCTCCAACTTGGCTGCATTCGGTGTGATATCGTCTGTTGAGCGTAGTAGTGGAAAGGTAGGAATGGACGACTATAACGGTCTGTACAAAACCAATCCCAAGTTGAGTGTCGTTATGATGTTGGCGATGTTCTCTCTGGCGGGAATTCCTCCCTTTGCCGGATTTTTCAGCAAATTCTTCATTTTTGCGTCGGCTATCCATTCGGGATTTTATATTTTAGTACTTATCGCCTTGTTGAACACCATTATTTCGCTTTATTACTATTTGTTGGTGGTAAAAGCTATGTTCATCAACAACGAGAACGATTGTGCCATAGCTCCGTTCCGTAGCGATAACGCTTCCCGTGTCAGCCTGATTGTTTGTGTCGCCGGTATTTTACTGTTGGGAATCGTAAGTTGTGTCTATACCTACTTCACGGATCTCAGCTTGATAGGAGCTTAATGATAGAATAAAGAGCAAAATAATTCCTTGTATCATGTTAGACAGATGGCAGACAGCTATCTGTCTAATTTTTTTGTATGAAGTCATACAGGTAGCGAATATTAGCAACTATCATGTGTTGCTCATAGAAATTTTGCGGTATCTTTCGGGCGATATGCCTGCCACTCTACTAAAATATTTTGAGAATAGAGATTGGTCGTTGAAACCCAATTCATAGGCGATTTCTTTAATTGACATAGGGGAGTTGCGTAGAAGAATTTGAGCTTCGAGTACGGTATATTCCTCGATCCATTGTGAGGCACTGCGACCGCTTGCTTGTCGGATAACAGTTGTCAGGTGTCGTGGAGTCAGAGACAGAGCATCGGCATAGAATGAAACACGCCGATGCTGTCGGTAATTGGTGTGCAGTGAATCTAAGAAATCATAGAGAATCTTTTTGCTGTGCGAGGCAGGTGCTGCGGTTGCTTCCCGGTTTTGGCAGATATTGCGTATTTGAAAAAATAGACCGACGATGAGGGGATATAAAGTCCCTATCGGATCATGTTCGGTAGTATCGGCACAAAGGCAAAGCAGTTCATGAAAACGAGCAAGCCGATTTCGTTCCTCTTCCGTAACGACGATGAAAGCATCGCGCGCGGCAATTGAGCTTAATGTTCGTTCTGTAAAGAGTAATTGCCTCCAAAAGGATTTGGATAATAGCAGTCCGACGCATAGAAAATCGGGACTCCGTTTTACAATGCGACAGGCACATGGAACAGTGAAGCATAGTAAATGCTCCTTATCGAAATGATAGGTTTGTAAATTGATTTCTATTTCCATTTCCCCATTCCAACATAAAAAGAGACATGGAACATCGATTTTGACCGGATAGGCATGTGCGCCAAACAAATCCTTTTCACGCCATATTACGAAGGGTCTCTCTCCATCGTCGAGTTGCATACGCCTTAATAGAGTTTCAAATGTAAAAATCTGGTCTTGCATACAAAAAGACATTATTTCTTAATATATATAAGGAATTATATAGGATAATCGTACAAAAATACAAAATATAAGCAGAATAATACATTGCCGGATCCAGCATATCTCCGTTACTTTGTCGTGTAATCAAATTTAGAGAATAATGAAACGAAAAATTTTGAGTATTGCGTTTGGTTTGGTAGTTGTACCGTCGGCAATTATGGCGCAGACAGCAGCGACAGAGCATACGATACGTGCTAACGAGGCTGTAAAAACAGAGTTGGATTTCAATGACCGTCAGGATTTCGAGGATGCCAGTCGGGGATTCATTGCGACAGTTAACACTTCGGCCATCATGACCGAAGATGGGAAGGAGTCCTATTCGCTCGAAGGTTGGGATTTCTTGAAAAACGATGTTCCCGAAACTGCGAATCCGAGTCTTTGGCGACAGTCGCAGCTCAATCGCTTCAACGGTCTTTTTGAGGTCATTCCAGATAAACTCTATCAGGTTCGTGGTTTCGATATCGCCAATATGACCTTTATTCGTTCTGATCATGGTTGGATTATTATTGATGTAACAACGACCAATGCAGCTGCAAAAGCTGGTTATGACCTCATTAAGAAACACGTGGCCGATCTGCCGGTTGAAGGGGTTATCTTTACCCACCCGCACGGCGACCATTATGGAGGTATTGCAGCTATTCGCGAGGGGTCATCGAAGAAAGATTTCGAAATCATTGCGCCCAAAGGGTTCATGGCATCGGCTCAAAACGAAAATGTGCTAGCCGGTGTGGCAATGACTCGTCGGGCTACTTATATGTACGGCCTGCAATTGGAGCCGAGTGTTACGGGCAATCTCGGCTGTGGCTTAGGACAGGCTATGTCTACCGGTAGTAAAGGTATTGCACGCCCGACAATCGAGATCGAAACCACCGGTGAGAAACATACGATTGATGGAGTAGAGATGGAATTTGTCTATGTACTTGATACGGAAGCTCCGGTAGAAATTATGGTATGGTTTCCTCAAATGAAAGCATTCTGTACAGCCGAGGATATGACGCATAATATGCACAATCTGCAAACTTTGCGCGGTGCAAAGGTCCGTAACGGTTTGTTGTGGAGCAAAGCCGTGGATACGGCTATCGAACGTTATGGTGATGAAGTGGAGGTTTCGTTTGCCACACATCATTGGCCGACATGGGGAAATGAACGCATCGTAGATTATTGGGAGGCACAACGCGATTTATACCGGTATTTGCATGACCAAACCTTGCACATGGCCAATCGAGGTCTGACTCCGAATGAAATTGCCGAAGAGATGCAATTGCCTGCTTCTCTCGCTTCGCAGTTCCATTGTCGGGGTTATTATGGCACATTGAGTCATAACGTAAAGTCTCAGTATGATCTTTATTTCGGTTGGTTCGACGGAAACCCTGCACACTTGAATCCGCTGCCCCCTACGGAACTCGGAACTAAGTATGTCGAGGCAATCGGAGGTGCGGAAAAGGTTTTTGAAGTGGCCCGGGCTTCTTATGATAAGGGCGATTATCGTTGGGTTGCAACTCTGCTTGACCATCTTGTATTTGCGGAGCCGCAGAATATGGAGGCTCGTCGTCTGTTGGCTGATACCTACACACAACTGGGGTATCAGGCCGAGAGCGGTCCGTGGCGCAACTTCTATCTGACCGGCGCTCGTGACCTGCTGAAAAGCGATGTCCCTTATACTTCACAGCTCATCAACGATGGTGTGTTGGCGCAGATGGATATGGGAATGTTACTCGATTATTGCGCGATTCAGTTGAATGGAGAAAAGGCTGCAGACAAAGAGGCAGTCATCAATATAGACTTCACAGATACGAACGACAAAGTTGTGCTTATATTGAATAATGGTGTTTTGAACCATCGCTTGAATCGACAGGAGAAGGAGGCAGACCTTACGTTGAGTATCGCCAAAATGGATTTCGTAAAGCTGTTCTTCGGACGTACCGATACCGAAGCCTTACGTAATGCCGGCAAGATTAGGATGCAAGGAGATGAGAAGGCTATTGAAATGCTTCGCTGTTGTTTTGAAGCTGCCGATTCAAACTTCAAAATCGTACTGCCTTAAAAATTGGACGTGATATAGTAGTTCCCGGTGGAGGTAAATTTTATACCTCCGCCGGTTTGTTTATAAAATTATAAGTACATATAGACCGGTTAGGTAATCTGACGATTGTTGAGATAGCGAAAGTAATGATGGAGAACCCATTTCTCAATTAAAACTCCCAAATTAATCTTGAATCAGGAAAATAAAAAAGGCGTACAATGCGTACGCCTTTTCTCGACATGTATGTATAAGATATTATTGCATTTTGCCGGATAGAACGGCTTTTGTATCCGAAGCAATCATGTATTCTTCGTCTGTGGGAATGACGACAACTTTTACCTTTGATGCCGGGGTGCTTATCACACATTCCGTTCCATGAATCTGTTTATTTATTTCGGGATCGATTTCTACTCCCATAAAAGCCAACGGTTTACATACAGCTTCGCGCGTTATGGTTTGATTTTCGCCTACACCTCCGGTAAAGACGATGATATCTACTCCGCCTAACGCCGCGGCATAGGCTCCTATATATTTGGTGATTCGGTATTCATACATTTGTAACGCCAAAATAGCCCGTTCGTTTTTTGCGGCGACTCCGGCTTCTATGTCTCTCATGTCGGAAGATAATCCCGATATACCAGCCACTCCGCTTTTTTTATTCACCAAATTTGCTACTCCGGCAGAATCGAGGTGTTCTTTGTCCATTAAATAGGTGAGGACTCCTGCATCGACATCGCCCGACCGAGTTCCCATCATTAATCCTTCGACGGGAGTCATACCCATAGAGGTGTCGACAGACTTCCCGTCTTTAATCGCCGTAATGGAACCTCCGTTTCCGATGTGGCAGGTAATTATGCGTTGTTTCTCGTAGGGCACTCCTAAAAACTCGCAAGCTCGTTTCGATACGTAACGATGACTTGTTCCGTGGAATCCATATCGGCGTATCCCGTATTTTTTATATAAATCGTAGGGAAGGGCATACATGTAGGCATGCGCGGGCATGGTTTGGTGGAATGCCGTATCGAATACTCCTACTTGCGGAACCGTAGGCATCAATTTAGATATTGCTTCGATACCCGCCATGTTGACAGGATTGTGCAACGGCGCTATATCGTAACATTCTTTTATTTTTTCGATAACTTCGTCTGTGATGAGCACGCTTTTGTTGAATTTTTCTCCACCGTGCACGACCCGATGGCCAACAGCATCGATTTCATCGAACGACTCGATACACCCATATTCTTTACCGGTGAGTACATTCAGTATGTTTTGAATAGCCGAATGGTGTTCCGGCATACTGGTTTTCAAAATTACTTTTTCTCCGTTGGGCAAAGTTCGTTTCAAGAAAGAATCTTCCA
>ERZ1504828.527-NODE-527-length-8709-cov-3.351052_pt1 | contig 8709 bp, 5 predicted proteins | sample MGYA00572109_ERZ1504828 | MGnify/ENA primary metagenome ERZ1504828 (study PRJEB39906, sample SAMEA3182109) | gut metagenome | biome: human; feature: gut; material: Stool; isolation source: human stools | place: Canada | collected 2013-04-23 ... | reverse complement strand
CTCCAGGGCAGCTTGCGCCAGTTTGATACCTGCATCCATCTGTTCCAGACGATGGGTCTGTTCCTGCTTTACCAAAGTTGTAGATTGACGTTGACGAAGCAGAAGTTCATAGCGTGCTTTGGATGCCTCGTAATTTGTCTGCACGGCATCGTACTGCTGTTTGGTGACGGCATCCTGTGCCAAAAGATTTTTATACCGGTGGTATTCACGTTCGGCATTATCCAACCGGACTTTTGCCTCCTGCAAACCGGCATCGGATACAGCTATATTATTCTGAGTAGTATGTACTGTGGTGGCCACCGCATTTTTTCCCGAAATGGCGTTCTGAAAATCAGCCTCAGCCTGTGCCAGGCGGAAACGAAACTCGGAATCTTCAATCAAGACCAGAGTATCGCCTTTATGTACTTCCCGGTATTCATCGAAATAGATTTTCTTGATAAAACCCTGTACACGGCTGTTGACGGGGACAATCAGTTGTTTCACCTGTGCGTTGTCTGTATAGGCTACATTGCCGAGATGAACGAAATGGGAACATACCCACACCAGTCCGGTGATAAGTAAGAGGCTAACCACTACGTTATAAATCAGTTTTTTCTTTTTACGTTCCATGTCTTATTTAATTCATTAGTTTACATTCATATATCAAAAACCATTTTTCATCCGCAGATAACGCAGATTACACAGTTCCTACGGCTGAGCTATGCCTTTCAGAAAAATAAAATCCGCATAATCCGTGTCATCTGCGGATGAAAAATTACTTGACGACAATTTATAAGCACCCCGCCGTCTTCTTCAACTTATAGAGATTGAAAAGTATATTGATCTGTGCATTCACCAACTGCAACTCCGCATTCAGTTTAGAATTGCTGGCATCCAGCATATCAGTAATCAGCGCCAGATCATTCAAATAGCGGTTATTCACCACACTGTAGTTTTGCGCTGCCAATTCCAGGCTTTTCTCTTGTGTATCGCAAATGGTAAAAGCCTCACGAAAACGGATATATGCCGCTTTTACTTCCGTCCGCACATTCTCCTGCAACAATAAGTCGTTTTCTTGCGCACGCTGGGTGGACAGTCGTGCCAGACGAATTTTCTTACCCGACTTGAAAGTAGAAGCAATATCGAATTTCACTCCTACACCGATATACCAATAGTTCAGATTTTTGTTAATGGGAGGCACTTCAATCGTAATAGGACCATCTAGTTTATCACCTGCAAAAAGAGCTATGGACGGCAAACGTTCAGCCTTTGCAATCCGTTCATTATACTCCGACTGCTTGATATTCAGTTTCATCTGTTGCAGCATGGGAGAACTCAATACCGCCGTTTCCTGCCAAATAGCTTCTTCCGAGGGCTTGGGAAGTCGTCCCAACAAGGTAGTATCCACATTTATCACTGTTTCCTGGGGCAAACCCAATACCGTAACCAATTGATTGTTCAGGATAAGGATACCATTTTCAATCTGTGTCAATGCCAGTTCCAAAGATTTCAGTTGCAACTCATAACGAGTGATGTCATTCTTTAAAGCCAGTCCTTGCGATTGTTTGGCATTGATATCTTCTACCAATTTCCGGGTTTGCTCTATATTCTTCCGGTACACTTCAGCCTGATTCTGCAATTTATACATCTCCAAGTAATTGCCTACTAACAAAAAGCGGATATCCTGCCTGTTCTTTTCTTTATCCAACTCTGCCAGTTGCTGTTGTAATTTGGCAATGGCAATCCGGCTCGTGATAGCCCCACCCGCATAAATTACCTGCGATGCTTCTATTGCAAAGTTATTGCCGAAGTGCGGCATAGCGGCATTCTCTCCATTTGTAAAATCACGGTCTGCCAGCCAGGCATCCCCCAAATAACTTGCCGAAACGGATACGTCAATCGAAGGAAGTTGAGCATTCCTGGCCACCTTTACTGCCTGTCCGGCTTCCTCTTCCGCCAGACGGAACATACGAATACTGCGACTATTAGCATCTGCCAACTCGAACATTTCTTCAATTGTCATCTTCTGAAAGGTTTGTGCAGGTGCCAACGAAATGCTCAATGCACCGATAAAGACAAATAATACTTTCAATTTTCTCATAATACCTATTAAATTAATAAAGGAGCATCAACATGATAATTTATCGGCGAAGCTATTAATATTCTGACTATCTCAATTCCCCTCCTCCAGTTGGAGGAGGGGTGCCCAACGGGCGGGGTGGTAGGTGAGAAAGAAATTCCTTTATCTTATTATTAATAGGTATTTTATTGTTTTACCTACCACCTCCCCCTACGGGTACTCCACCCCCTCCGACTGAGGAGAATTTAAGATACTTCCGCGTAACAATTCTCGCCGCTAAATTATCATTTACCTCAAAACGGCTGCAAAGGTCGGATAAATTCTTTGCCGGAGAGAAATCCCAAATTGGGCAAAATTGGTTTAATTTGGAGATTTCAAAGGTTTACATTATCTTTGTACAACATAAAATCACACCTAATGGCCTCTTCCATACGCATCAAAAACATCAGTGAACTCCCCATCATTAGTGGCAGCAGGAATGATACACGAAAGAAAATCAGTTGCATTACTATCGGGTATCGAGAAGCAGAAGAACAGTTTTCGTCAGATATCCATCTGGACGCTTTTATCATCTTATTGGTTTTATCCGGAAAAGGACATACCGTAATCAATTACAAGGCGTATGATATTCAAGCGGATACGCTTTTACTTCTATCTTCTGCTCATCTGTTTCATTTTTATGAATGTAGTGATGACTTTCAATGTCAATGTCTCTTTGTCAGCAAGGCTTTTACGGATGAAATGGACTCCACCGACATGATCTACCGACGGACAAAATACGGTGTGCGGCTATATAACCAACCGGTAGTTCCTTTAGCGCATCCTTACGCTGTTTTATTAGCCGAACGATTAGCCAGCATCAATAAGAATATTGACCGTACAGAACATTTCTATCACAAAGAAGTCATTCTGAACCGTTTGTTCGCCTTTTATCTTGATTTAAGTGACATCCTTGAACGAACCAACCTCCCCCATACGGACGGCTGCCTGACTCGATACGAAAGTATTATCAAATCATTCATCGAACTACTGGCAACGCATTATCGTGAAGAACATAAGGTAGATTTCTATGCTGCCCACCTGAACTTATCTGCCCATCATCTGACACAGATCGTGAAGCTCGTGACAGGACAAAGCGTGAGCGATTTCATCTTCGAAATGCTATTCAGCGAAGCCCGTAACTTACTGACACATTCCAAACTCTCCATACAGGAGATTGCCACCACCCTCAACTTCTCCGACCAGTCTTCATTCGGAAAATTCTTCAAACGGAAGGCCGGTGTATCACCGGTTGATTTCAGAAAAGATATAGTGTTCGTTGAAGAAAGATGAATCAACCGAAGGTTTATCCGCTTTTGAATTCAAGTGGGGAGACAAAAAACCGAATGCCCCTATCAGTTTCGCAACAGCTTATCCGGAAGCGTCTTTCAAAGTAATAAACAAAGAGAACTATCAGGAATTTGTGTTATAACCGCCGTTCAATCGGATTTGTAATCCTGAGACTGTAAGGAAACCGAAAAAAATACTATTTTTCCATTTACAGGAAGTTAAGAGTTTGTCAACAAGAAGTTGGGAGTTTGTCGACAAACTCTTAACTTCTTGTCGACTGGGAATTAATATTTTGTAAGCTTTTGATAATCTGAGAGTAAGCTTCCTTACGCAAAAAAGATATTCGTATACATATATTACTTGCGTTCTACGCACCTCTTAAATAACCCGTTGGCGAAATTCGTTTCAGAACGGTTCCATGCCAGCTCCGTATGCTCTCCGTATCATCTCCGTAACTACTCCGTAGCCTATTCGGTCAGTGATACCTCTATTATATACGGAGTAAGTACGGAGCAGACACAGAGCAGATACGAAAAAAATCTGTGCACAGTTCGGATAGAAGTCATGTAACTCAAGTTTCTTTATTCAGATATTTATCGTACTTTTGTAGCCTGTAAACCAGCTATTATGTTTAAGAAGGAATACAACTATGCGCTATAAACTTTCGGCACCAGCCACTTTGCACACCACTATCCAGCTCCCGGCTTCCAAAAGTATCAGCAACCGGGCTTTGATATTACACGCTTTAGCCCAAGGGCATATCGCGCCAAGCAATTTGAGCGATTGCGATGACACCCGTGTCATGATAAAAGCACTGGACGGGAATCCCGGACATATCGACATTCTTGCCGCCGGAACCGCCATGCGTTTTCTCACGGCTTACCTCAGTGTAACACCGGGTACACGCATCATTACCGGTACCGAACGGATGCAACAACGCCCCATACGTATTCTGGTGGATGCCTTACGTGAACTGGGTGCACAGATAGAGTATGCCGGAAAAGAAGGCTTTCCTCCTTTACGCATCACAGGTACAGAATTAACAGGCGAAGAAATCAGCCTTGCCGGAAATGTCAGTTCACAATATATATCTGCTTTACTGATGATCGGTCCCATCCTGAAAAACGGATTGAGGTTGAATCTTACAGGAGAAATCATTTCCCGCCCTTACATTAATCTAACACTGCAACTAATGAAAGAATTCGGTGCAGACGCTGCCTGGAGTTCTGAAAGTAGTATCACCGTCCGTCCGGGAAAGTACAGAGACATACCTTTCACAGTAGAAAGTGACTGGAGCGGTGCTTCTTACTGGTATCAGATGGTTGCCTTAATTCAGGATAATGAAAAAAAGGAATCTACAAAAACGAAAATAAAATTACCCGGACTTCTCCCACGCAGCTATCAGGGCGACAGTCGGGGAGCTGAAATATTTGCCAAACTCGGTGTACACACCACATATACCGACCAAGGAGTGATACTGACTAAGATGGGAACTCCCGTTACCTGTTTAAAGGAAGATTTAGTGGATATACCCGACTTGGCACAAACTTTCGTTGTGACTTGTTGTTTAATGAACATACCTTTCCGATTTACCGGATTGCAGAGCTTGAAGATAAAGGAAACCGACCGCATTCAAGCGCTTATTACAGAATTGAATAAACTGAGATATGTGGTAAAATCGGAACAGGACAGTATATTAATCTGGAACGGTGAACGCTGCGAACCAGCCTCCCATCCCGTTATTGCGACTTATGAAGACCACCGGATGGCAATGGCATTTGCACCCGCCATCCTTCGGACGCCATCCATACGGATTGCCGATCCGCAAGTGGTGTCCAAGTCTTATCCGGGATACTGGGAAGATTTGAAACAAGTAGGATTTGGGATTGAAATAGAGGAATAAGCTATGTGGATATTAATTATAAGTCTTATTGCACTTGTCTGTATCGCCCTTTTGGCAGGATACATCCGTAACCAACGCTTGCAAAAGAAAATAGAGCGCGGAGAACTGGATGCCATGCCTGAAGTGAAAGAGGCCGACGCAGAATGCTGCGGACAGCACGAAATATGCGAACGGGACAGTCTGTTAGCTGCTGTCAGCAAAAAGATAGAGTACTACGATGATGAAGAACTGGACAAGTACATCGGCATTGCCCCCGAAGATTACACTCCTGAACAGGAAGATGAATTCAGGGACGTATTCTATACGATGCAGGACATCGACGTTGCCGGATGGGTACGCAGTTTGCAACTGCGTGGAATAGCTTTGCCAAACAATATCAAAGATGAAATATTCCTGATTATAGGAGAGAGGAGATTTTAAAGTGGATCTACTGCAATACACCTTCTTTCAACATGCCCTCATCGGCAGTTTGCTGGCAAGCATTGTTTGCGGACTTATCGGTACGTATATCGTAACGAGGCGACTGGTGTTCATTAGTGGCGGACTGACACATGCTTCTTTCGGAGGAATTGGTCTGGGATTATATACAGGAATCTCTCCTATTCTGGCAGCCGGAGTGTTTGCGGTACTGTCGGCTTTTGGCGTGGAATGGCTTAGCAAACGCAATGATATGCGTGAGGACTCAGCTATCGCGGTATTCTGGACGCTGGGGATGGCATTGGGTATCATGTTCACTTTCCTTTCACCCGGGTTTGCACCTGATTTGTCCGCTTATCTGTTCGGTAATATACTGACGATTACATTCGGAGACATCGCCTTGCTGGCAGGACTTGCAGTGATATTGGCTATTTTCTTTATCCTATACCTGCGTCCGATTATTTACGTTGCTTTCGACCGGGAATTTGCACGTTCACAAGGTATTCCCGTACAAATATTCGAATATGTACTGATGATGTTCATTGCACTGACCATTGTGGCATGTCTGCGCATGGTAGGCATTGTGCTGGTTATTTCCCTGCTCACCATCCCACAAATGACTGCGAATTTGTTTACGCATCGTTTCCACCGCATTATCTGGCTATCCATCGGCATCGGTTATCTCAGTTGCCTGGGCGGATTAATGATATCCTACTATCTCAACGTTCCTTCCGGCGCAGCTATCATCTTCTTTTCCATCATTATATACGTAGTATGTAAGCTGGGAAAGAGTTTTTATTTATCTTTACGGCAGAAAACGCAGAACCCGTAAAACTTACTGGCATAGTTGAAACGCAAAGCAATCCTCCTCACTGGCATCTTAGTCACTTTGATGCTCGTTGCCGGATGTTCTACCCGAAAGAATACAGCCGGCACACGCTTCTATCATGCCCTAACCACCCGTTACAACGTCTACTTCAACGGAAACGAAGCTTATAAAGCCGGATTGCAGGCACAGCAACAAGGGAATAAGGATAACTACATGGAAATGCTCCCCCTCTATCCCATCGGCAATAAAGAAACTACAGGTATCGGTACTTCCGACTATGAGCGAGCCATTGAAAAAGCGCAAAAAGCTATTCGTCAACATTCTATCAAGCGACGCCCCATACGTAAACCAGGACGGGCATACACGGACGAATACAAAAAATGGCTGGCACGTCGGGAGTTCAATCCTTTCATACACCGTGCATGGCTGCTATTGGGAAAAGCACAATATCAGAAAGGAGATTTCCCGGAAGCTGCCTCAACCTTTTCTTATATCGTGCGCCTCTATGACGGACAGACGAATATCACTTCCGAAGCTCTGATCTGGCTATCCCGCTGCTACTCAGCACTGGGTTGGCAATACGATGCTGAAGATGCTCTGAACCGGGTAAATAATGATAGTCTGCCACTATCACTGGCAGTCCCTTATGCTTCGGCAACAGGAAACTACCTGTTGGGCAGTCAGCGATACAAAGAAGCCATCCCTCATCTTGAAAAGACAGCCAAAAACGAGAAGAACAAACAGCAAAAAGCGCGATGCTATTATCTCCTGGGACAGACTTACCAGCTATTGCAACAACCGGAACAAGCTTATCAATCATACAGCAAAGTAATTCGTCTCAACCCTCCGTACGAACTGGCATTGAGTGCCCGTATCCGCCAGACGGAAGTGATGCCCACCGCCAATAGCCGTAAGATAACAGGGAAGCTACTGCGGCTGAGCAAAGACGAGAAAAACGAAGAGTATCTGGATCAGATTTACTATGCATTGGGTAATGTTTACCTGGCCGGGAAAGACACGGTGCAGGCTCTTTCCGCATATCACAAAGGAATAGAAAAGAGCACCCGTAATGGTGTGGAGAAAGGAATTCTTCAACTGACATTAGGAAACTTGTACTGGCAGCAGGCACGCTATGCTGAAGCGCAGAAAGCATATGCAGAGGCAATAGGATTGATAGATAAGACACACCGGGAATATGCCGATATTACCACCCGTTCGGAAATATTGGACGAACTGGTACCTCATACCAATACCATACAGTTGCAGGATAGTTTGCAGCACCTTGCCGGGATGCCGGAGGCGGAACGAATGGCCGTCATAGAAAACATCATTGCACAGGTCATCGCCCGGGAGGAAGCAGAACGCAAGGCGGCCGAAGAAGCAGAGCGGGAAACAAACCGCCTGCAGATGCGGGAAGAAGCGGAAAGTCAGTTACCTGCAACTTCGATTATCAGCAAACCAGGGCAAGGGAATACCACTACTCCACAAACTACCCAGCCGGCAATAGGTGGAAAGCAGGATTGGTATTTCTATAATCCACAATTAGTGGAGCAGGGAAAAGCAGAGTTCCAACGTTTGTGGGGACGTAGAAAACTGGAAGACAACTGGCGAAGGAAAAATAAGACTGTGGTTGCACTGGACGATTTTGAAGAAATAGATTACAGTGAATCGGAAGATATTGCCCCCAAAGACAGTATCCCGAACAGTCAGGAAAATGAAGCAACAGAAAGCTCTGTCTCCCCAGAAAAAGATCCTAAAAAGGGAACTACCGACAGTATCGCCAATGATACGCATCGTCCGGAATACTATCTGGCACAGATCCCATTGACAGAAGAGGCCATGCAGGCATCCAACGCATTGCTATCGGAAGCTTTATACGGTGCCGGAATGGTTTTCAAGGATCGTATGCACGATTTCCAACGGGCAGAAGCCATGTTCGAAAGGCTCATACGGCAGTTCCCGGACTTCGCGCAAGCTGATGAAGCCTATTATCAGTTATTCCTGACGGAATTGGCTATAGAATATTATGAGAAAAAAGGTAGTTCCGCTGAAAAATATAAAGCCGAACTTATCGCCCGATTCCCCGAAAGCCGTTATGCCAAGACACTGGCTGACCCGGATTTCGCAGAGAATGCCGTACATGGTAAACAACGTGAAGATTCACTCTATGTC
>ERZ1504828.486-NODE-486-length-9086-cov-3.152253_pt1 | contig 9086 bp, 7 predicted proteins | sample MGYA00572109_ERZ1504828 | MGnify/ENA primary metagenome ERZ1504828 (study PRJEB39906, sample SAMEA3182109) | gut metagenome | biome: human; feature: gut; material: Stool; isolation source: human stools | place: Canada | collected 2013-04-23 ... | reverse complement strand
ATATTATTCAGGAAAGATTGTTTCAACTCAGCATTTTCAGCCATCTGCTTAGCCTGAATAAGCTGTTCTTCATCCTCTACCTGTATCTGAATATCCTGCATAATGCCCGCCAGCATTATCCTTCCCTTTGCATCTTTCAGACTGCGACACCGAAGTTCATACCAACGATAATCTTCTTCACTGAAAGAGAAACGTACACGCCGAACCTGCATATCCGTAGATTGATGCAGCGTTTCGTACAATGAATTCAGAAGAGGTACATCATCAGGATATGCATACTTCAAGAAATCGGTTCGTACAAATGTTCTCTGTTCCATTCCCACCAAACGCGTATAATTCTCATCAAACTCGATATTCTCTCCCTGTATATCCCAAAGTGAAATCCGCCCTCCATCTGTAGAAAGCATCAACCGCCTATGAGTTTCCTCAAGCATCTCCATATTCTTACGTTCCACACGCGAACGTCGGCGCATACGTAGCAGACTGATCAATACCAGAATAAAAGTAAGTATAAACAATCCTGTCAGAAAATAAAGCTCCTTCCGATACCGGTCATAGAAGGAGTAATTGATAATACGGACATCTTCAGGTACATTTTTCACATCAAAGTCCGTATAGGATGAAAAATAGGTCCAATCCAGTACATACTCCTTTTCCATATCCCTGATTTTCGGCATACCAATTTTCTCCTTATTCATCAGACGAACAGAAAAATCAGCCGCAGTACGCGCAGAAATCTCATCAGTAGCCATGTAGCCGCCCACAATCTTGGCATCCTCCCCAAATCCCTGGCGGATGCAACTAAAAGAGGGAATATTTAAAGCTTTAGTGATCGGAAGCGACATCTGATCAAACTTATCCAACAGAAAAAACTCTCTCCTCTGTCCGCTTTTTGATTTTTCCATGTCTACAAACAAAGAAGTCCCTTTGGTATAACGGAAAGGGCAAAGACTAATGGTTAACTCATCCTTTTCAATATGATTGTTTACCTTAGCAGGCATCAAATTATAATGCTCAACCATTTCCTGCAATTTTCTGTATTCAGATTCCACAGAAAAGGCAGACTCATAGCCTAAAAGCCTGATTTCCTTTCTATCTGCAAACCGGGTTAACAAGTCAAACGATTTATATCCAAGAGGAGTTAGATCAATATTATAAATGACATCTATCCCTACATGTGGTTGTAAAGCCCTTATAAAATCAATGTTGCGCTTAAAATCCGGTGCATCACGCAGCACATATACCTTTCTACGCTCATATTCTTTTATAAGTTTCTCATCGGGAAAATGTACGTTGCAAGCTACTACAGGAATGGAAGAAAGTAGCCGATGGCGGGTAGAAAACAAAGCAGACGCAGCTTGATCGCCCACAGTGAGCATCAGTGCTATCGGTTTATCTCTAATTACCTCAAGATATACCTCCATATTTTTTATCCCATCTTCCGGCGTAACCGTATTGAAATCCAGATAGAACTTTTCAAATATCGGTTCTATGCCTTGTTTTCTGAACTCCTTCACCAAGAGTTCTTCAAAGTTTCCGTAACAATCATACTGGGGAGAGGAAGAATAAACAAGAGAAATCATTTTTTCTATCCGGTGGTTAATAGTGTACCACCGTTTAAAATTGACTCCGCACCAAAAAGCACACAGCAAAAAGATAAAGGCTAAAACATATTTTAGTTTGTCGGTTTTCATTGTATCACTTATATTGAGCAAAAGTAGCATAATATCTATAAAAAAAGAAGATTTTATGACGAAAACTCTCTAATTTTGTGACTGCCATAAAAAGACATACATGAACGTGCACAAAATCTGGTTACTATTGCTATTCTTACTGATTCCGACTATTCTATTCGCCCAAAAAACAAGGACAGTCAAAGGACTGGTGTGCACTACATCAGAGACAAAAAAAGGAGAAGAACCTCTGCCCTATGCAAGTCTTGTTATCCTGGAAGGCAAAGATTCCACCTTTGTAAAAGGAGTTGCAAGCGATGCGGACGGTCGTTTCAATCTCCAGTTCACTCCTCAAAAAGGAACGCAATATTTACTGAAAGCCTCTTATACGGGAATGCAGTCTGTCTTCCGCAAACTGGACAGCAACGCTTCAACAATCAACCTGGGCAACATTTTACTGGAAGAAGGTATCGAATTGGGCGAAGTGACAGTAAACGCCCGGATGCGCGACGTAGACCAGGTGGGAGATACCACCGTCATCAATGCAGCAGCTTACAAAACACCGGAAGGTTCGTATCTGGAGACACTTGTCAAACGTATTCCCGGAATGGAATACGACAGCGAAACCAAAACACTGAAATACAACGGACTGCCTATTAACGAAATCAATGTAAACGGTGAAGCTTTCTTCTCAGGTGACAACAAGATGGCGCTGGAAAATCTTCCTGTGGAGTTAATCAGCAAGATAAAAGTGTACGATAAGAAAAGCAAGCTGGAAAAGCTGACGGGTGTCAGCACGGGGAAAGAGAACTATGTGCTCGACCTGCAAACCAAAGAAGAATTCAATGGTACCCTTCTTGCATCGGGAAAAGCCGGATACGGCAATAACAACAAAAAGGATTTCAACCTGCAAGGCAACTACTTCAAAAATAACGGAAACAATTTCTCAGTCATCGCCAATTCCGGTAACCTCCATATGCGGACCAGCTACAAGGACAACATACAGGAGAACGTTGCTGTAAATTTCACCCAAAAGTACAATAAGAAACTAACACTCAACGGAAATGTATCCTATCACCACAACAAGCAGGGCAATATTTCGACATCCTACAACGAGCAATATCTGACAAGTGGCAATAAGTACCAGTATTCTTCCGGCAACAATACGAACCGCAATCGCAATATGAATTCATCATTGGGCTTAAACTGGCAGGTCGATACCCTGACTTTTGTCAATTTCTTCGGTAATTTCAGCTTTGTCCGGAATAATAATGCCAATAATAACCGCCAGGCCACATTCAATGAAAATCCTCATCTGGATATCCTCGATCCTTTCAGTCATATCAACAATGTACCCGATGAGCTGAGAATCAATGACATCGCCATGGGATCACTAATGCAAGGAGAGCAACACCGATATTCCTTCCATGCAAATATCATGCGCCGGATCAATAAAAAAGGAAGTTCTATCGGCCTGACTGCACAATACAATGATAGCAAGAATGACAACAATAACTTCTCTATCTCATCAACCACATATTATCAACTGAAAAACAGTGCAGGAAACGACTCCATACTCTACCGTAACCAATACTCGTCGAACCTGTCCCCCAATCGTCAACAGGGCATCGGGCTGATGTTCAGCCATCCTTTTTCCAAGAAGCTGCACGCACAGATTTCATATAACCTCAACTACAGTAAGCAGAAGAATGATCGTAATACCTACGACCTGTCCGGCTTTATGGAAGAAACCGCAGTACAACCCGGCTATCTGCCCGAAGGATATGAGGCGAGCTACATCGACAGTCTGAGCAACCGGAGCCATAGCAGTACCCTGCAACACGGAATCAACCTGCACTTTAATTATTCCGACACCATTTGGAACATCAATGCCGGAGTATCCGTACAACCCGAGCGGCGCAGCCTGAACCAGAAAACAGGTCTGCATAGAGCTGATACCACCCTCCACTCAGTCGGCTTTCAGCCCATGCTCTTCATCTCATGGCAGAAAAAGAAAAACAGGATAACCCTGAATTATTATGGAAATACCTGGCAACCATCATTATACGATCTGATTTCACCAACCAACAACAGTGATCCGCTCAACATCACGCGGAGCAATCCTAATCTGAAGCCTACTTACAATCAGTCTGTACGATTGGAAGCACAAAATACGAAGGAAGGACTTTTTGCCACACTAAACTGGAACAACAGAATCAATAGTCAGACCCGTGCAGTGATCTACAACCAGCAAACCGGTGGACGTGAAACTTATCCGGTAAATATTAACGGCAACTGGAACATAAGCGGTGTGTTCCGGTATCAGAAGCGCATCAAGGACTTTAATCTGAGTGCAAATGCCGGAGGCTCCTTTGCACAGGATGTCAACCTCATCAACGAAAACCAAAGCGAGCAACCTGAACGCAGTGCCACGCATAACACCGGCCTCAACAGTGACCTGCGCCTATCCTACCAACCTAAATGGGGTAATCTGGACTTAAACGGCAGGTGGAACTTCCAACATTCTTCCAACTCACTTTTAGAGACGGATACATACACACGCAATTATACCTTCGGATTGAACGGTTTTGCCGATTTGCCGGGAGGTATACAACTAAGAACAGACGCAAATTATTCCTTCCGAAACGGTACGAACATAAAAAAGGGAGAAGACGACCAGATTGTCTGGAACGCAAGTATCACATGGCGATTCCTGAAAAAGAAACAGGCTGAGATATCAGCCAACTGGGTGGATATACTCAGCCAACAAAAGAATTATTTCCGAGGCACAATGGCCGACGGACTTTATGAAAACCATACGCAACAGATAGGCAGCTACTTCATTGTCTCAGTGAAGTATCGCTTCAACCAGCCTCTTCACAAATAGTTTGCGTTTCTTGTGGAGGAACAGACTGCACTGAACGTAGGCCACGGGGTGAAGTCCCGAAATTCTTCTTGCAGAAGTTAGAGAAGTGAGGCAAAGACTCGAAACCATATTTATAACAGATCTCAGAAATAGTGGCATCCGTATAGCGGAGTTCGTAAACAATGTTCTCTTTACGTTTCTCCATCATCCATTCATAAACAGGTTTATGGAATACAGAATTGAAGATACGCCGGAAGGTAACAACGGTGTATCCGCCTAATTGGGCTAATTCTTCTACCGTCTTCACTTTCAGATGATTTTGCAGGACAAAATACTCAAAGCTGGACGTATAACGGGAAAGAGTATGTACCAGTATCGAGAGATCATAATCGGAGTAATATTCTCCTAAAAGAAAGGCAAGTTCTTTTCGCTTGAACGAAAGCAGTTCCCGGCAAATCTTCTCTTTCGCCAGATAGGCTTTGGAAGCGTCCAGAAAGAAACGCAATTCTGGAATAATCTTTAATGGGGTGAATATCAGCGGTGGAGTTATTTCTTTCATAATGTATTTATAACGTTCCTCACAGAAAAACTCCGGCTGATTAAAACGATAACAAACACATTCCACATCCGTCAGAGCAAGGATCTCATATTTTGAACCAATGGCTTGAAGAATGAATTCCCCCGCACGCAGTATGGTTCCGGCATACTCCTGGCTATTGACAAGTGCTTCTCCTTCTAATAAAAAAATCATTATATTTTCTTCGCATTTTTGAGCTGGAAGGTGGAAGCCTCTTGAATGAGAGGCATAAATGATAGCATTACCCACAGCCTTAGGGCACTGCTGGCACGATATAGCCGCACCACATGCAGAGTAAGTTTGCATTGCAGATTGAATGTTTTTTTGTTTGTTTTGTGCAGCAAAAGTAAGAATATTCCGGGAAGAAACAAAAAAATCCCCGAAGACTTTGTGGGAAGAAAGTCCTCGGGGAGAGAGATTATAGGATTAGGAAAGATTATTCAGTGGGAGGAGTTACAGGAGTAACAGGATCAGGCTGAGGAGTTTCATCGGTCCACTCAGACACTGACGGAGTAAAGACCACTTCTGTAGCATCAGATGATAGTTTCAAAGTATATCGCAAATTCTTACCTATTCCCCATACCTTATCTTTTAAAGAAACTTCTTTAGTTCCAGTAAAAGTAGTAAATCCATTTTTAACGGCGGAGTAAGTTACAGCAATTTTAGCATCTGCTGATAATGTTTGTGGTAATAACATTAATGCATTAGCATTCGTCGAAAAGTCTGCAACATTATCAGTAGCAGTAGCATCATATTTTCCAGCATATTCATAAGAAATCTTTCCGGAAAGAGAAGACCAAGCACCCACTACATCACCAGTTCCATAAGTAAATGTACCTGTATTATTTACATCCATAATTTCAATCTTCGTTACTGTATAAGTAACGCCACTTTCTAATTCTGCAGAGAAATTAATCTGAGTCAAAATATGCTTAAATGCAAGATTTACACTAGTTTTATTCTCTGTTTTATTCGCATTTTCTACTTTTGCAGCTAATAAATCCTCTTGTAATTCTACAGCCTTAATCACATAAGAGAATGAAGGATATCCCTTATCAGGAACAGTATAATTTGTTACAGTTATTGGAGAATATGCAAAAAATTGAATTTTATCTGTCATCGGCCAGTAAAACGGTCCTCCTCCAGTTAAACTCCATGTTCCTCCTGATTTATTAGCCGTAATGTCCTTCATAAACTCCTTATCCCCTAAAACTGTTTCAGCATTCATATCAACCGTAGCAGTATTATAAGCATTCACTTTAAACGTAGCAAAGTTATCAGTAACCATTGGAGTTACTCTTGTCGTTTTACCAACAATTGTAGTAAAGTTAATCTCCGCCTTTTCACCAGCCTTCTCAATCTCTTCATTCTGTGAGCAACCTACGATTGCCAACGCAGCAACTGCTGCCAATAAAATCTTCTTCATAATCGTTTGTTTTATAAGTTAATATTTTGTTCGTTTTGCTTTTCAATTTACAGGTAACTCAACATTCGTTTCGTCATCCCAGTCTCCTACATCACCGCCAATACCTCCGCCTCCACCGGGAGGAACTTCCACATCCTCCACTTCAATTTCCTCTTCAATCGGTATCTCGATATCCGTTACCGGATCTTCTTCCTCGGGTGGGGGAGGAACTACAGCCGCCGTGATGTCAACCTTGGTTTCTTGAATCGTATTATCCACCTTAACTAGCAATAGCTTCATTACCACCCCTCCGGTAAAACGTGTATTCGCAGACTCCGATACAGAAAAAGCAGAGAAACTACCACGTATCACATCCTCTCCTCTATGAGCCTCCACATAGATAGGAGCAATGCTTGCCGTACATGAGCCATTACTTATGCAATATGCCCCATTCATTCCATCCACATTACAAACAATGCTTGCCACGTTCTTCAATCCTTTCACCTTTATTTCAAAAGAATAGTTCTTGACTACCAGCTTCGGTTGAAACTCCATCAAAAGCACATCTTCACTCTTTTCTATCCTCATATCATTCATACTTACTACATATAGAGGATCCGGTGACCACACCATCTTCTCACTTGTTTCAAGCCCTTTGCAATAATCAGTATAAGCCTCAATCGTCTCATACGCATCATCATTGCGAATCAACACACTCTCCGTATTGTAATTGTAGATCACCATGTCATAACGTCCGGGCGGCACCTTCACCTCTCCCCCTTCCACCGAGAGATAACTCTCTACCTTTCTACCTTCTTCACTCTTCGGGTAGAAAATCACCCTCATCCCTTCGGGCAACTTATCCACTCCCTTCCAGTTAAACTTTATCTTTACTCCGCTGACGGGATAATCATCCAGTATGTCTCTGAAATCACATCCTGCTAACAGCACCGACAGCACGAACAGAAGTAAAAGAAACACATATTGCGTACACCTCATAGCTATCGCCTCCTTCCCTTAATGAGCCACACCAAAGAGATTTTGGCTTTTGTAGGCCCCATAAAATGATAGCGTCCGCTGCTCGTCCATATCAAATCGCCTTCGTAAGTGGTGTATTTGCGGTATTCTGTTGCCAGATAACCAATGCCCAAACTAAATTCAAGAGCCAGATGCCGTGCCAGCTGATGACTATATCCATACGTCAGACCGGAAGCTGCATAGTAGTTTCCCCGATATCCTTTGTCTTTGTCAAATTGAAAATCGTACACTCCCCCTTCGGCATATATTCCCAGAAAATGTCCTGTCAGCCGCTCACGATTCTTACGTTTTCCAAGCCAGCAACGTGCCTCAACGCCTCCCGAAAGAAGCTGGTAACAAAAGCCATGCTTGCTATTCGACCACCAGGAACATTTATATTCCATATTCAAAGACCACCGCTGCCCTACGGGCAATTCCACCTCCACATTCGGAGCCAAAGCTAAATCATAAAGTATATTGTTCTTCAATGCAAGCACTGTTCTGTGCGGGGTTTCCCGCTTACTTTCCACTTCAAGCCAAGGAGCGAAAGCTATAGTTTCCAATTGCTCCTCCGGCAAAGTATTCGCAGGCAATGTTAATGCAGCTACCGGCAAACTGTCTTTCATCTTCCCTGTCCGTTCTATCTTCCGGAACTGATGTTCCGATAAATAAGCGTAAGGTCTGCCACCATCCAAATAGCGCAACAGCTTTCTCAGCCTTTCAAAGTTCCCGAAGTGATACCGGATCAACATCAACACATCTTCTTTATCCGGCACTTGCGGGTCGTCCATCACCCATTGGTAAATTTTGCTCCAGGTTTCCGGCTGATTCATCCGGTCCGATACTCTACAAGTATCTCCTTTCGCCGCATATCTTCCAGCCCGCGCCTCTTCTTTGCCTGATATCAAAAGAAAGAGTATCAAAAGTATATATAAACCGACGCGAACCTTCATAACTTTGCTTTGTATGGAGGCAAATATATATTATTATAATTGGAGAAATTACACGTTTTACAACTCTTTTCGGGGGGTGAAAGGTTCTGTGAAACGAATGAAACAGATTTGCAACTTTTCCCTTTCCTTCATACCCTTCCACACCCCCGTATTTCCTTATCCATCAGCCTTAGCGGGTGGAAGGGTATATCCACATACTTTCTGCAACATTGCCAACGGATATTTTTCAATCACAGGTCATTAGCTATTCAACTAATCTATAATACATTATATTATTTTGCATAGGACATCCATAGCGTTTGATTACTGTCAGTAAGTTTACTGACAGTAATCAGCATGCTTGCTGACAATAGTCAAACGACTTACCGACAGTAATCAACATGCGATTATCCATATAGCAAAATAAACGTATCTTATACATGTATGTCACCTATGTACTATGGTTATTCCCCTTTCCGCCCGATAATCATTTAGCCACTATCCACCCCTATATTATCTCAAAAAGACAGTTCGTGTGCGAAAACAGTGAATATCCGTGAAAGAATTATAAAAGGAATATCAAACACTAACAGATATTTGGAGGGAATAGGATGAA
>ERZ1504828.405-NODE-405-length-9831-cov-3.674304_pt1 | contig 9831 bp, 7 predicted proteins | sample MGYA00572109_ERZ1504828 | MGnify/ENA primary metagenome ERZ1504828 (study PRJEB39906, sample SAMEA3182109) | gut metagenome | biome: human; feature: gut; material: Stool; isolation source: human stools | place: Canada | collected 2013-04-23 ... | reverse complement strand
GCCGAAATCGCGGCGTTCCTCCTGTTCGTGCTGTTCACGTCGTCCTGCGTGGCGCTCATTACGGGGTTGCACCTGCCGTTCGCCTTCGACCGCTCGTTCTCCGCACGGGAGTTCCTGCAACTGTGGATCGTCACCCTGCTGGTCGAGGTGACCCTCTATTCGGTCGTATTTATGGTCGATTACGCCCTAGTCGCGCGTGCCGTGCTGCGTGCCGAGCGCGGCAAGGCGCACCAGGCGCAGTTCCGTTACATGAAACTCAAACAGCAGGTCAACCCCCATTTCCTGTTCAACTCGCTCAATATCCTCGACTGCCTGGTCTGCGAGCAGCGCACGGAGCAGGCCAGCGCCTACATCCATAAACTGGCGGGCATCTACCGTTACATGCTCCAGAACGAGGAGGAGACGCTCGTGCGCCTGCGCGAGGAGATGGCTTTCGTGGGGATGTACGTCGACTTGTTGCAGGTGCGTTTCCCCGAGGGGTTTCGCGTGGAGACCGACATTCCGGACGAGGCCATGAACCGCCATGTCCTGCCCTGCTCGGTGCAGCTGCTGATCGAAAACGCCATCAAGCATAACTCGGTGGGGGCCGACCGGCCGCTGGTGATCCGCATCGTCGCCGGGGCCGGAGCCGTGACGGTGTCGAACAACCTTCAGCTGAAGGTATCCGGCACTACCTCGACCCGTGTGGGGCTGAACTACATCCGCCAGCAATACCTCGACCTGTCGGGCATCCCGATCGGGATACGCCGTACCGATACCGAATATTGTGTCACCTTACCGTTGCTGTAATATGAACGTACTGATCGTAGAAGACGAAATGATGGCCCAGGCAAACCTGGCGCGAGCGCTGACCCAGCATTTTCCCGACGTACGGATCGTCGGGACGACCGGCTCGGTCAGGGAGACGGTGCTCTGGCTGCGCACGCCGGGGAACAGTGCCGATGTGATTTTCATGGACGTGGAGCTCTCCGACGGGGATTGCTTCGAGATATTCCGCCAGGCGGATGTGACGGCGCGGGTCATCATGACCACCGCATATGACAATTACGCCGTGCGGGCGTTCGAGGTCAACAGCATCGACTACCTGCTCAAACCGATCGACCCCGCGGCGCTGCGGCGTGCCGTGGAGCGCTGCCGGGTGCGGAGCGGGGGTATCGACCCCGACGTATTGCTGAACGCGATCCGCAGCCCGCGCGAATACAAACAGCGCTATGTCGTGCGTTTCAACGACCGGATCGTTCCGGTACAAACCACCGACATCGCCTATTTCTACTCGGAAGAGAAAAACACCTACCTTGTCACGAGCGATAACAACCGCTATGTTGTGGATCAGTCGCTCGACGTCCTTTCGGACGAACTGGATCCCGGGCGGTTTTTCCGCATATCGCGCAGTTGCATCATCGCCATGCCGGCGATCGTCAGCATCGTGAAATATCTGGGCAACCGGCTGAAGATCACGGCACGTCCGCGTCCTGAGTTCGAGATGGTGGTGAGCCGGTCGCGGGTCGACGACTTCCTGAAGTGGTTGGAGGGGAATGGCTGAGCCTTCGTCGCGGCTGCATGATAAAAAGGGGTACCCATCGGAGTACCCCTTTTTTGTAGCCGGGAGCGGCGGTGCCGCAGTACGCCCGTCAGCGGCGCCCGCTGCAGGCGATCATGTCGTGCAGCGATTCGTTGAAGGTCTCCTTGCGGAGCAACTCCTCGAGCGGGAGGTGCATCCGGTAGCGCCAGTGGTAGCGGGGGATGGACGGGACGTTGATGCGTTCCTTGGCCGGGTCGGGGTAGCGCAGCTCCCCGTCGGTCGAAAGCCAGTCCTGTAACGGCAGGATGGTGAGCATCGCCGGGGAATTGAGGTGCATGTCGAGGATGCGCCGGCATATCCACGGCTCGCAGAAATAGGGAACGTCGCCCCCGATGCCGAGTGCTTCGTGGTAGAAGCGCGCCGTGAGTTCGCGGTCTTCCTCCCACCATGCCCGCAGCGGGTTCATGTCGTGCGTCGAAGTGGTGCAGACCGAGAAATAGGGGTAGTGCGCCGGGTCGGCGAAGAGTTCCCCCGGCGTCTTGGGCATGCGCTGGATTTCGAGCGAGAGGATTTGCAGTTCGTGCATCGTTTCGGGGACGCTGTCGGGGATCATCCCCAGGTCTTCGCCGCAGGTCAGCATCTCGGTCGCCGAGAGGAGTACCGGGAGCTTGCGCAGGGCGGATTCCTGCCAGAAACGGTTGTGCCGGTGGTAGAAGAAGTCGGTATAGAGCCGGTCGAAGGTCGCGCGGCGCTCTCCGTCGAGCCGGCGGTAGGCATGTGTCGAGTGGGGGGCGATGCGGGGGTGGAAATAGCCCTTGCGGCGCGGGTCTTCGATGAAGAGCACGTCGTCGAGCAATGCCATAAGCCCTTCCCGCAGCCGGGTCTGGTGTTCGTCGTCGCCCGGGAAGCGGGCTGCGACCTTGCGCTGGGTGGCATAGGCGGGCAGTAACCGCCCCTCCTTCATGCAGGTGGCGCGAACTTCGCCGGCCAGGTCGCCGAACAGTTCCCCGAGCGTGTGCTCGTCGGGCGCCGGGGTGGTGTAGCGTCCGCCCTGCGTGTCGAAGCCCATGCCGCGCAGTTCATCTGCGGAATAGGGCAGGGCGGGGTTGAAATAGCCCAGCAACCCGTGTACGGCATGCGTGGGAATCTCCCAGATGCGGAAGAACCCGAGGATGTGGTCGATGCGGAAGGCGTCGAAGTATTCGGCCATCTTGGCCATGCGTGCCCGCCACCAGGCGTAGCCGTCGCGTGCCATACGTTCCCAGTTGTAAGTCGGGAATCCCCAGTTCTGGCCGACGGCCGAGAATGCGTCGGGCGGGGCCCCGGCCTGCGAGTCCATGTGGAACAGGTGCGGGTAGAGCCATGCGTCGACGCTCGTGCGGCTGATGCCGATGGGCAGGTCGCCCTTGAGGACGATGCCGTGGTCGCGGGCGTAGGCGCAGACCTCGGACAGTTGCGTATGCAGGTGGTATTGGACATAGCAGTGGAATGCGATGTCGCGGCTGTGGCTGCGGCAATAGGCGTCGACGGCTTTGCGGTCATAGCGGGCGAAACCGCCCCAGCGGGTGAAGTCGGGCGTGCCCGTTTCGTCGCGCAGCGTGCAGAAGGCGGCATAGGGGATGAGCCAGTGTCTGTTGGCGGCGATGAAGGCCTTGTAGTCGCGGCGTGCCGCGGTGCGGGCGCCGTGGCGTTCGAACGCCCGGCGGAGCAGCCGCAGTTTGTGCCCGTTGACACGCTCGTAATCTATTTCGGGAAGGGCGTTCAGCTCGCTGCGCAGGGTGCGGTACTCGTCGTCCTCCACGACGCCCGCGGCGGGCAGCCGGATGAACTGCGGGTGCAGGGCGAAGGTCGAATTGGCGTTGTAGGGGTAGGAGTCTTCCCAGGTGCCGGTCATGGTGGTGTCGTTGATTGGCTGTACCTGGATGACGCGCTGCCCGGTGGCGGCCGCCCAGTCGATGAGCCGTTTCAGGTCGTAGAACTCGCCGACGCCGAAATCCTCTTCCGTACGGAGCGAGAAGACCGGGATCGCCGTCCCGGCGCCCCGCCACCTGCGCTTGGGGAAACGCGGGGATGCCGCGGCGTCGAGGGCGTGTTCGCCAGCGCCGGGCAACTCGCCCCAGGTGCGGTTGGCACCCTCCTCCCACAGGATGGGGGTGAGGGTCTTGCGGTCGGCGATCAGGAATTTGTATTCGAACCGGTGCGCAGTATGCAGCGTGAGTTCCCATTCCGGGAAGCGGCTGTCGTCCATCGGGACGATCCGTTTCCAGTCGCCCAGCTCACGGCCGCTGCCGGCGACGGCGAGCGTTTCGTCCGGCCGTAGGGTGGGCAGCACGACGCGCAGCGTGATGTTGCCTGTAGCCTTCTTCGGACTGCCGGTTTTCCCGCGGCCGAAGATGCCCCGGGTGAATGCCGAGGAGTAGAACGGCGTGTCGGAGGGCATCTCCTGCCAGCGGTCGCGGATGCGCAGCGTGCGCACCCCCTCCCGGGCGGGGAGCCGCAGCGTGTGCGGCCGCCATTCGCTGCGGATGCACGCGCCGTCGCGTTCGATTTCATAGCGGTATTCGGTATCTTCACTCTGGGTATAGCGTTCGATGGCGCCTGTCCAGACGCCTCCGTCGGCGTATTGCAGCGCAATGCGCCGTTTGCCGATCCGCATGACGAGCTGTTCGCCCCAGCGGGTACGGTATTCGATGCTGATCAGGAGTTTCATGGTTCGGTATGTCGTTTGGTTCGGAATCGGTTTATACAAAATTAAAAAAATAATCCGGTTTTGTCTTTCCGGCAGGGAAAAATCAGAGCCCCCGGATGAATTGCGTAACGACGGCCACGAGGTCGGGGTCGATCGGTAGCGTGCTGTCGCCGTAGGCTCCCGTCTGGTCGATGCGCATGCGTCCCGTGCATTTTTTGAGCGGGTGGGTCATCCCTGCGATGATTGCCTTCCGGGCCCGGGGCTGTGCCTTTGCCAGCGCCTCGGCATTGTCTGGTGGCACCTGCAGGTCGTTGTCCCCGCCCACGACGAGTATCGGAACCCGCACCTTGCGGATCTCCTCGCGCGGGTCGTAGCGCAGGCTGGAGATCCAGAACGTCTGTACCGAAGGGTGGAACAGCGCTTCGAGCTGCGGCGGGCAGGATTCGACCCGTTCGCCCCGTTTGAGGGCGGCGGTGATCGCGTTGGCCTGCAAGAGCAGATCCATGTTGTCGGGCAGGAGTTGTGAGGCCAATTGCAACTGGAGTATCTCGTCGAGCGGGTAGCCGGCGCCGGCCAGCGAAACGACGGCGGCGACTTTCGGGGTTTGCTGCGCCGCGCAGAAGGCGATCAGCGCCCCTTCGCTGTGGCCGATCAGTACGACGCGGCGGAAACCTTCGCCGGCGAGGTAGTCGGCCCATGCCGCGGCGTCGCCGATGAAATCCCCCAGTACGGCGTCGGCCATTTTTTCCGGCTCCGTGAACCGGCTCGCACCGATGCCGCGTTTGTCGTAGCGCAGCGAGGCGATGCCTGCCTTTTCGAGCGCCTGCGCCAGGTAGAGATAGCTGTTTACATTGCCGTTGCGCGGAGTGGGCCCCGAACCGGCGATGATGACGGCCACGGTTTCCGTACCTGCATCGGGGGTGAGCAGCGTGCCGTAAAGCGTTCCGAAATCGCGTTCGAGCGAGACGTTCCTTTCGCCGGCGGCGGTATGCGCGAAGGCCAGCAGGAGGATGGCTGTCAGCAGGTGTTTCATGGCTTATGGGTTTCAGGTTGTTCTCAGTCGGTGTTTTTTTGCCTGTGCGGCGTGCCCTTCCGGTTCGTTTACCGGCGTTTTGTTCCTGCGTATCGTGCCTGTACCGGGTTGGTGCCCGGCGGGTCGTGGCGGCGGGGCTACAGCTCCCCGACCGCTTTTTCCAGTCCGATGCCGCGCGAACCCTTGATCAGCACCAGCGCGTTGTCCACGGGGTGTGTGCGGAGCGCCGCGATGAGGTGTTCCCGATCGGCGAAGAGCGTGATCCGGGCGGGTTGCGGCTCCATGTCGGCACGGGCCTTGGCGAATTCCTGTCCGACGAGCATCACCTCCGTCTGCGGAGCCTGTGCTGCGAGGCGGATGACAGCGGCGTGTTCCTCCGCCGACCAGGCGCCCAGTTCGAGCATGTCGCCCAGGATCAGCAGGCGGCGGGTGCGCATGCCGGGCGGCTCGGCGAGGAAATTCGCGACCGATGCCCGCATACTCGAGGGGTTGGCGTTGTAACAGTCCACGATGAGCGTGTTGCGCCCCGTCTCGGTGCGCTGCGAGCGGTTGTTGTCGGGGACATAGCTGCCGACAGCATGGCGGATACGCTCGTCGGCGACGTCGAAATAACGTCCGACGGCCACGGCTGCGGCGATGTTGAACCGGTTGTAATGCCCTTCGAGGTGGTTTTCGAGGTCCTCGGCCAGCGTGATGCTGTAATACTCCGCGGCCAGCCCGTCGCGTTCGGCGGCCATGTTCGTCAGCATCTCGTCCTCGCGGGGTACGAAGGCGCGGCCGCCGTTCGCGGCCAGGTAGTCGAACAGCTCGCCCTTGCCGCGGCGCACCCCCTCCGGGCCGCCGAAGCCTTCGAGGTGCGCACGGCCGATGTTGGTCAGGATGCCGTAGTTGGGCTCGGCGATCGAGGCCAGCAGGGCGATCTCGCCGCAGGCGCTGGCTCCCATTTCGACCACGCCGAACTGCGTGTCGCGGGTCATGGCGAGCAGCGTGAGCGGCACGCCGATGTGGTTGTTGAGGTTGCCGCGCGTGGCGTAGACCTCGAAGCGTTCGGCCAGCACGCGGCTCACCAGCTCCTTGGTCGTGGTCTTGCCGTTGCTGCCCGATATGGCGAGTATCGGGATCGCCAGCCGGCGGCGGTGTTCGCGTGCCAGCTCCTGCAACGCCCCGAGCGTGTCGCCGACCAGCACCATACGCTCGTCGGTGACGGCTGCCGGGTCGTCCACGACGGCATAGGCCGCGCCTTTGTCCAGCGCCTCCGCCGCGAAGCGGTTGCCGTCGAACGTCGCGCCGCGCAGGGCGAAAAAGATGGAATCAGCCCCGATGTTGCGCGTGTCTGTGGAGATGTGCGGGTGTTCCCGGAAAATATCGTATAGTTCGGACATATCAGTTCGCGTGTTTGGGTGTCCCCGAGGGCATGGGGTAGGGCCCCGGCTCTGCGGGCTCTCCGAAGCGGGGGTTGCCCGTGGCGTCGAAGTCGAAGCGTTGCAGGCGTACGTCGCGCCCCCAGTTGTGTACCGTATCTTTTTTCGAGTGGTAATAGATCCAGTATTCGTTCCCGTCAGGCGAGGTGGTGAAACTGGCGTGGCCGACGCCGTGTATGCGGTCGTTGCCGGTGAAGATGGGGCCGCTCTTGATCCATGATGCGGGATTCAGCGGGTCGCTGTCGGGGGTGCGCAGGCGCAGCTGCCCGAGCTTGTAGTGGCGCGACCACGAGCCGCGCGTGGAGTAGACGATGAAGAGGTCGTCGCCGTGCCGCAGTGCTGACGGGCCTTCCTGCAGGGCGATGTGGTCGCCCTGTTCCCACGGCTGGTCGGGTCGTGAGAGCAGGATGCGCGGCCCGATCCGGGTCGGCGATTCCATGCGGGCGATGTAGAGCAGCTGGTCGGTGGCGTCGGTATCGCGCTGGCGCTCCCAGCCGGACCATACGGCATAGAGCTCTCCCCGGTGTTCGAAGATCGTCATGTCGATGGCCCAGATGTTGTCCGTCTTGCCGTCGGGGTTGTCGCCGGTGTAGAGCATGCCGCGGTCGCGGTAGTCGCCCAGCGGCGTGTCGCACTCCAGCACGCCTGTGCGCTGCCCCGTGAAGGGGCTGCCGGGGACGGGTGCCGCGGCGTAGTAGATGTACCATTTGCCGCGGAGGCGGTGCAGCTCGGGTGCCCAGATGTTGAAGCTGTTCCACGCCCCGCTGTCGGCGGGCTGCCAGACAACACGCTCGCGTTCGAAACGCGTCATGTCGTCCGATTCGGTCACGGCGATGCCGCGTCCTGATTTGAAGCAGGTGTAATAGCGCCCGTCGTATTTGGTGATCCACGGGTCGGCGCCGTCGCGCAGCGGGTTGGTGAAGGTGGCCTGCGGCGCGGAGCACGAGAGCATCCCCGCCACTAAAAAAAAGCCCGCAGCGAATCGTCGCAGCAAGGCTGTGGTATGGAACGGCATGCGTTTCATAGGTGTCAGATATGTTTGTCCCCGTTATGGAACTTTACTTCGTCGATGAATTTCTTGATGTTCTGTTCTTCGGCGCGGGGGCATATCATCAATACGTCGTCGGTGTCCACGACGATGTATTCCTTCAGGCCGCTGATGACCGCTACCTTGCCCTTGGGCAGCGAGACGATGCTGCTGCGCGTGTCGTAGACATAGCACCCCTCTTCGGGGACGGCGTTGGCGTAGCGGTCTTTGCGGGCGTGCTGGTAGACCGAGCCCCATGTGCCGACGTCGCTCCACCCGAAGTCGCCGCAGCGGACATAGACGTTGTCGGCCTTTTCCATGATGCCGTAGTCGATCGAGATGGCGCGGCACTCCGAGAAGACGATCTCCACGGTGGTCTTCTCGGCATCGGTGCCCAGCGCCTTCATCACGCCGCTGAACATGGCATGGTGCTCGGGCAGGTATTTGCGGAAGGCCTCGACGATGGCCTGCACCTTCCAGATGAAGATACCCGAATTCCAGTAGAACTCGCCGGTCTGGAGGAAGGTCTGCGCCAGCTCGAGATCGGGCTTTTCGGTGAAGCACTTGACTTTGCTGATGGTGTGGTCGTCCGAAACCTGGATGTAGCCGTAACCCGTATCGGGGCGTGTGGGTTTGATGCCCACGGTCAGCAGTGCGTCGTGCCGGTCGGCGAATTCGAGGCACTCGCCGATGATCGTGCGGAAATCGTCCTCGTTGAGGATCAGGTGATCCGACGGCGTGACGATCATTTCGGCGTCGGGGTTCTCCCTGAGCAGCGTATAGGCCGCATAGGCGATGCAGGGGGCCGTATTGCGGCCGATCGGCTCGCAGAGCACCTGTTTCTCCCCGATTTCGGGGATGTGCTGCAATACCAGATCCTTGTATTTGTGGTTCGTCACGACGAGGAAATTCCCGGCGGGGACGATTTTTGCAAAGCGCTCGTAGGTGTGGCGGATAAACGATTTCCCGGTTCCGAGGATGTCGAGGAACTGTTTTGGCATCGACTGCCGGCTCTTGGGCCAGAAACGCGATCCGATGCCGCCGGCCATGATGACACAATATTTATTGCTTGCCATAAGTTATAATATGGAATTAAGTGAGACAAAGATAAAAATATTTTGTAACTTTGCCGCCTATTGCAGGAATAATATTTTTGTACTCCCGATGAAGATAAGACTGTTCACCATACCCAACCTGCTGACCCTTGCGAGCCTGCTTTGCGGCTCGTTCGCGGTGGTTTCGGCACTGGTTTACGGCTATTCCGACGGTTTCGTGGCCCGGCTGCTCAAATGCCCTTCCGCCATCGGCGTACAACTGGACTCGTTGTCCGACATGGTCTCGTTCGGCTTCGCCCCGTCGGCCGTGCTTTTCGTCTTGTGGAACAATTCCCTGCCTGCGGATGCCGAAGCATGGCTGCGCTACGGCGGCAGTGCACTTTGTTTCGCGGTGGCGGCCTTCTCGGCGCTGCGGCTGGCGAAATTCAATATCGACGAGACGCAGCATACCGAGTTCTGCGGCCTTCCTACTCCAGCCAATGCGCTGTTTTTCATATCTTTGGGGTGGATTAAGGTGAAGACGGGTTTCGACTTGGGTTACTGGTTGCTGCTGCTCATCCCTGTGATGTCGTGGCTGCTCGTTTCGCCCGTGCGGATGTTCGCCTTCAAATTCCAGCACTTCGCCTGGAAAGGCAACGGGGTGCGTTATGTTTTTATTGTATCGGCGGCGCTCCTGCTGGCCGTGCTGGGTGTCCGTGCCGTGCCGGTCGTGATCGTCCTCTACATCGCAACCTCGGTCGTACGCTGGTTGTCGATGAAGGCAAAAGGCTGTGGACAAGCCGGATAGTTGTGTATTTTAAGAATTTTTATTAATTTTGCCCCGGATTAGCGTTCCATGTCGAGGTTGACGAATAGAATATTGCTGGCAGCTTTGCTCGGTCTGTTCCTTACAGCGCCCGGCATCGTCCGTTCGCAGGGTTTCAACGCCAGGACGCTGCAGCGTGCCCAGCAGCGCGGGGAGACGGGGAACCTTTACGGTACGAACCCTTACGAGCAGACCGGCGAGGAGGGGGAGGAGGGCCAGGACGGCCAGCCGCAGGATACGACCAAGAAGGAGCGCAAGATCCGCAAGCCGCTCGAATCC
>ERZ1504828.378-NODE-378-length-10287-cov-3.682076_pt1 | contig 10287 bp, 4 predicted proteins | sample MGYA00572109_ERZ1504828 | MGnify/ENA primary metagenome ERZ1504828 (study PRJEB39906, sample SAMEA3182109) | gut metagenome | biome: human; feature: gut; material: Stool; isolation source: human stools | place: Canada | collected 2013-04-23 ... | reverse complement strand
CCCCGTCGATGCCGACGTAGTAATTCTGCCAACATGCGTCGCCGAACCATTGGCTCTGCTGGTCGTTGTCCTCGAAGACGATGATGCGCCCGGGGTTCACCGGGTCTTCGACCCATTGGTAGCCGGCGGGAACCGGTTCGTCCGGCCGGAGGTAACGGGTCGTCCAGAGCGATTTGGCCGTATTGCCCGTGCCTGCCGACTGTTCGCCGCCCAGCACCGATGCCGGATCCATGCCGCCGCAATACCCCTCCATGAGCGCCGGACGCACCGTGAGGATGTAATCGCGGGCGTTCATCAGGTCGAACTTCGTGGCGGGCGACGCCCAGGCCCACTGCCCCTCGAATACGATCCGGGGGCCGAGGTGTTTCGAACCTTTCTTCGTGGTGATGAGGATCACGCCGTTCGACGCGCGGGAACCGTAGATGCCCGCCGCCGCGGCGTCCTTGAGGAACGAAACGGATTCGATGTCGTTGGGATTCAGCCCGGCCATTTCGCGGACTACGCCGTCGACCAGCACGATCGGGTCGTTCGACTGGTTGATCGACGATCCGCCGCGGATCAGGAATTTGGGGTCTGCGCCCGGTGTCGCATCGGTCGTAGCGACCCTCACGCCGGGGACGCGTCCCTTCAGGGCGTCGCCGACCGAATTGACGGGGATACCCTCCAGGAGATGCCCGTCGAATTTGCTGATGGCCGCAGTCACCGTCCTGCGCGACTGCGTGCCGTATCCGACCACCACTACGTCCTCGAGCACGGCTTCGTATTCCTCCAGTACGACGTCGATGGCCGACCTCGTCCCGATGCGTTCCTCCCGGTCGGCATAGCCTATGTATGAGAAAACGAGGGTGGCGTCCGGATCGGCGAAGATCCGGTAATTGCCCTCCGCCCCGGCCGAAACGCCCCGCATCGTATCCTTCACGACGACCGAGGCGCCGACCAGCGGCATCCCCGAGCCGTCCTTGACGCGCCCCGTCACGAGTACCAGCTGCGAACGCGCGGAATCCGTGTCGTAGGTCAGCACCACGATGCGGTCGACGACCTTGTAACGGAATCCCCGTCCCTTGAATACCTTTTCCAGGATATGTTCCAGCGGCGCCGCGGTTTCATGCACCGACACGTCGCCGAGCGGCATCTGCGACAGTGCCGATTCGTAGGAGAACAGTACGCCCGTCTGTGAGGTGACGGCCTCCGTGAAGGTCAGCACCGTTGCGGATCCGAGCGTGAGATCCACAGCGTAGGTCTTTTGTGGCGAGGCATTTCTGCCGTCATCCGTAGCATGGGCCTGCGGACACATGCCGGTCAACAGGAGAAGAAATACCAATTCCAGCTTGGGGATGGAATTTTTCTTCATATTTTAAGGTTCGTGAAGCGTGTTCCGGGTTGTGCGGTGCAAAAGGCCTGCGGTGGTCGGCCGCAGGCCCCGTATCATTCGTTGCGGATCACCTCGCAATGCGTTCCGGTCATGAACTCGACGATGTCGACGACCTCCTCGAGCGAATTGCTCCGCAAGTAGTTGATGTCATAGCGTTTGCCGTCGTCGGGCGACATGATGCGTATGCGTACGCCGTAGCTCTTTTCGATGCCGGCGATGATCTCCGTGATCGTGGCGCCCTTCATCGTGACCAGGTTGTAACGCCTGGTCACATAGAGCGGCGCGTTGATTTCGGCCACCTCCATGTCGCCCATCCGGGCGTCGTACACGGCGCGCTGGTTGGGATGCAGCCGCACGAGGTTGTCGCCGCCGGGGGTTTCGAGGCGTACGGCGCCGCGTTCGAGCACCACCTCCGTGAACGGGTCGCCGGCGAGCGCCCGGACATTGAAGGCCGTGCCCAGCACCCGGATCGCCAGCTCGCGGGTCTCCACGACGAAGGGATGCCGCGCATCGTGCGACACGTCGAAATAGGCCTCGCCGTCGAGCCGCACGATCCGCTCCCCGTCCCCCTTGCCTACGGCATAGCGCAACTCGGTGCCGTCTTGCAGCCACACCTGCGTCCCGTCCTCCAGATGCAGGACGGCCACGTCGCCGGTATGGTTGGCATAGGACTGGAACCGCCCGGCTTCCGGCAAGCGCAGACCTGCCAGCCAGGCTGCTGCGACCGCGATCACGACCACGGCTGCCGCAGCCGCTGCGGACATCCAACGCCGCCATGCGAACCGCGCGGGGCGCTGCATGGCGTCGTCGGCGTCGATACGCGCGTTGAGCCGCCGTAGCATGGCATCGCAGCGCTCGCCGGTGGCGGGGGAGATGAGCGTCCTGTGTGCGCTCCATACGGCCGCGACTTCGAAAAACAGGCTGCGGTTCTTCTCCGAGGCTTCGAGCCAGGCATATACCTCCCGGTCTTCGGCCCCGCTCGTCCGGCGGACGAGGTATCTGTATAGCAGTCCCTCCATGTCGGTTATGGTAGGGGTATCTGTATGGCGTTCCAATATGTATACTTTTAGGGTGTTACCTATACTATACAGCCATAGGCACAAAAATACCTAGTCTGTTTTCACTTTTTTTTCGAAAAAGTGCATTTTTTCTGGAATCCCGGGAAATACGGGTCGAGGACGAAGCTGCGCAGGGCTAAAGGTAATAAAAATATCCGGGCTTCAAAGCCCGGATATCATCCCGGCCGCACCTCCGGCACAGGTGCCGGGCAGGATACGGAACGGTTCGGTCAGTTCCATTTGCCCAGCAGCTTGCGGGGGTAGTTCGTGCAGATGGCGTAGAGTTTGTCCTTGTAGGCCAGGTAGTAATCCATGTCGACATCCAGGTCGGCATTGTATACGCTGAGCTTCAGCCCCGCATCGAGGAATTTCTGCACCGAATAACCGTTCTTGTTCACGGTCTTCCCCTCGAAATAGAGGTTTTCGGTCGAGAGGTTCGCCCACGGATAGCCGTAGGAGATGTAATCGGCCGGGTTGCGGAAGCTCATCCACCCGGCATTGCTGCCCACGGCGCCCGCCGCGGCGAGCGAACGCTGCCAGATGGTGACAGGGCTGCTCGAACTGATTTTCGTCGCATTGCCCGTGACGATGAACTCGCAGAAATTCTGCGCGCCCATCTCTTCGATGATCTCGCACGCCCGCTCACACGCCCTGGCCGAAGCCTCGCGCCCCTCTTCGGTCGATTTGCCGTCGATGGTAATGTTCTTCACGTCGAGCCACAGGCGCGTGGTTCCCGCCTCGAGCACCACGTCGATGAAGTCGGCCAGCGAGGGCAGCTGTTCCCCGTTGGCCAGCGTCCCGGCGGCACGCAGTTCGGCGAGCGTATGCTCCCACGGCTTGAGGTTGTTGAGGTAACACCCCGCCGATGCGTGCGCCACCACGACATCGTCGTCCTTCGTAAGGTAGATGTCGCACTCCGACGCGTAGCAGCCCAGCCCGATGGCATAGTTGAGCGCCGCCACCGAATTGTCGGGGAACTGCCGTGTCCCGGCCTCCGTCGAACCGCCGCGGTGCGCGACGACACGGTTGCCGACCTCGGCCGGGGTTTTGATCTCGGTGCCGGGCTTCGACGGCCCCGTCCAGTCCTTCAGCGGATCTTCGTCGTCGCTGCATCCTGCCGCCAGGCCGGCTGCGACAAGGGTGAGGAGCATAAGCATTTTATAGTATTTCATAGGTTTTTCTTTTTTTATTCGTTGTCGTTCCATGGCCGGAGCCCGGGCCGGACTGGGGCGTTCTCCCGTCCGGCCCGCTCCGGATTCAGAAATTCTCGTAATTTTTCACACAGCGTACCGCGGCTCCCGAACCGTTGCCCACGTCGAACCCGTCGTCGAATACCATATCGGCCGAGGTCGTACAGTAGGCGCGCCACAGGGCCATCTTCGAGGCCGTGGTCTGTCCCATCATCGGAATCAGGCAGTAGAAGCGCACGTTGCCCGAGTTGGCGCAGTAGTCATAGCCGCTCTTGTAGAGGCGCCACCCCTGCGGGTAGAGGTTGAAAGCGAAGGCCTCGGCACCGTTCGAAATGGCGGTCGCGGGGTTGAACTCGGCGTCCTGCCACTCCTTGCAGCGCAGGTGCGCCGCCACATTGGCCGCATTGCCCGAGGTCATGGCGCCGTACGATGCCGTCGCAGCCGCCACGGGGTAGTCCGAATAGCTCTTCGACGACTCCGCCACCGCGTAGATCAGGTCTTTCCAGTCGGACATGTTGGCGATATGCCAGCCATAGGGACAGATGCCCTGCACCTGCATCGAGAGCGACGGGTGGTCGGCCTCGGCCTGCGTATTGCCGCCGTCGGAGGCTGCGTAGTCTTTCAGGTCGGCCTTGAGGATCGGTTCCAGCGTGATGCTGTTGCCCACGGCATCCACGACCACCGTCCCGGCGCCTCCCAGCGGGAAGGGCATCAGCAGGGCCGGGCTCAGCGCGCCGGCCGGGTCGCCCGTCAGCGTTTCGTACGAACTGTAAAGGCGTCCGTAGACCGAAGCGCGCGTCGTCACGCCGTCGGGCATCATCAGCTCCTTGAGCGTTCCGCCGTTCTCCTCGGTGTCATAGGCCGGGTTGCGCATCGAATACTCCGCTTCGTCGTAACCGCCCGTCTTCGAGCCCCCGACCAGACCGCTGCCCAGCTTGTAGGTGCCCATCGCCGCGCCGCCGTTCCAGTGCAGGCCGGTCGTCATCCACGTCTTGGTCTTTCCGTCACGCGTGACGTATTCCTTGGTGGGGTAGCCGGCCAGTTCCGATTCGGGCATGCTGTTCACGGTCGAGATGCGCGTGAACTCGGCCTTCGAGTCGGCTGCCACCACGTTGTTGTCGTCGTCGAGCGCGATCGTCACGCGCAGGGCGTTCATCCCCGCAATGCCGAACGTGAGCTCGGGCGCCGCAGCCTCGGCAGCCGCGTCGGCCAGTACGGCGAGTTTGCCGTCGGCCGTCAGCGCATAGCGCGGATAGGCGTCCGGCGTACGCGAAGTCGAGAGGATCACCTTGCCGCTGCGGAAATAGTGGTCGAGGCCGAACACCAGGTCGTTCTTGTTCATCTGTGCGGCATCGCCGAAGGCCGCAAAGTGGGGTATGCCCGACCCGTAAATAAACAGGTAGGTTTCGTTGGCCAGCTGCCGCACCTTGATCTGCCTTGTGGCGAGGCTCGTATCCTCCGTCCCGGCGCTCACGGTCACCGTCGCCTCCCGCATGTCGGTGGGCGAGGTGTTGTCCGAAGCCGCGAGGACGATCGTCCCGGCCTCCCTGTCGAGCGTGCAGGTGAGCCACTCCACGCCCTCTTCCAGCTCGGCCGTGACGGTCGAGGCGGGCATGTTGGTCTCGAAGGCCACAGTCACTTCGGCAGGCTCCAGGGCCATCATTTCGATGTCCGATTCCGTCGAGAGGGTGAGCGTGGCATCGGGTTTGAGCCCGACCTGCGTGATCGGGAAATCAACGCTTTCGCCCGTCTTGGAGAGCGTTACGTGCAGCGTTCCCGTGCGCTTGTAGTCCGTATTCGCGGAGCAGGTGATCCGCAGCGCCTTTTCGACCGCGCCGTCGGGCGAGGCCGTATGGTAGTCGAGCGTGGCCCAGTCGGTGCCGACCAGTTCGGCATACCAGTCGCTATACATTTTGCCGTAGGGGTTCACCGTCACGATGTATGTGCCGAACGCCAGTCCGTCCGTCGTCCGCCCGTCGGCATCGAACCCGATCGCGGCGGGCGAAATCGAGATGCGCGCCTCCCGGCTCGTGTTGTCCGCATCGGTGCCCGACTCGTAACAGCCTGTGAATGCCGCGGCGGCGATGGCGAGCAGGCCGGATATGAATTTTCTCATAGCTGAATAGTTTTCTGTTGGGTAAATGGATTAAGACCAGCCTTCGGTCTGCCTGAGGTTGCTGTTCTTGTTGATCGCCGAGGTCGAGATCGGGAAGAGGTAGATGTTGGGGTTCGTCGAACCGCCCACGCCGCCCTCGACACCCGTATTGGGCCAGTATTTGAGCGGGCAGTAGGTGTCGATGTAACCCAGGCGGATGTAGGTGAACCACAGGTTGCCCTCCTCGGCGAATTCCCAGCGGTTCTCCGCAGCCAGCGCTTCGAGCACGTCCTGCTGCGTGGCCGAGGTGTAGAAGTCCGCCTTCCCGTAGGCGCGCTGGGCGACCACGTTCAGCTCTCCGAGCGCCTCCTTGTACTGTTTCCTGTAATAGTACAGCTCGGCACGGAACATATAGTACTGCGCATACCGGTAGAGGATCAGGTCGTCGTCGTAGAGCAGCGTTCCCGAAGACCAGTCGCCCGTGAACTTGTTGGGCCATCCGACCTTTTCGTACATGTCGCTCACGCCCGTGCGCTCCATATAGGTCACGTCGCTGCGCTGGTCGTTGTTCTGCTCCTTGTTCCGTTTCAGTTCGCCGATGAATTCGTCCGCATAGCAGAACCACTGGTTGCTCGATACCGGCACGCCGCCCTCGACGTTGCGGTACGAGGCCTTGACCTGCGTCGAGCCCCAGATGAAACGCTGGATGTAGCTGGCCGAATGCACCTCGTTCGTCGCATCGACATGCAGCGCGAAGGCGATCTCCTTGTTGGCCTTGTTCTTCACGTCGAACACGTCGGCGAACTTGCCGAGCAGCGGCGTGCGCGTAACGGCGTCGAGCGCCTCCCCGGCCATCGTCAGGTAGGAATCGCCGCCTTTCTGTGCGGCGTACATCCACAGCGCGAAGTCGGCCTTCAGCATGTTGATGTTGTCCACCGTGGCATAATAGCAGCCCTTGGCGTTGGATGTGATGTGCGTGAGCGCGCTTTCGATGTCCTGCGCCACCTGGGCGTATACCTCGGCCCGGGGCGAACGCGAAGGGTAAATCTCCCGCCCGGTGCTCTCGGTGGGCGTCAGGATGACGGGCGCGTCGCCCCATACGCGGGCGATCCAGTAGTAGACGTATGCCCGGACGAAATAGGCGTTCCCGAGGCAGTAGCTGCGCGTCTCGTCAGACATTTCGACCGACGGCGCGTACTTTATCACCGAGTTGCACTGGTTGATACAGGTGTAGAGGTTCGTCCAGCTTACCGACGACGTGCCCCCGTTGAGCAGGCTGTGCAATACCTCCAGCATGTCCGAGTCCATCAGCGAACGGTTCGTACCGCGGTCCCACATGGCGGGCCCGACGCGCAGTTCGCCCCAGAAGAACTGGTTCGTGTAATTCTGCCGGAAGGCGTTGCGCAATTCGAAATAGATACCCGTCGTCGCGCCCGTGACGTCGCTTTCGTCCACCCACATGTTCGTCGTGTTGAGCTGGTCGGAGTTGACGATATCGAGCTCGCACCCCGCCATCGCCATCGAGGCGGCGCCTATCGCTGCAATATATAGCTTATGGAATTTCATATTCGTATATTCGATTTAGTTGTTGAGAATCATCCCGTTCAGAACGTGGCCTTCAGGCTGAACATCACCTTGCGCGTGGGCGGGTAAATGCTATAATCGGCCGAGCTGGTATTCACCACGCTGTACATGCCCGTGCTCGATCCCGAGGCGGCAACCGCCGACTCGGGCGACACGCCCTTGACCTTCGTCCAGTACACCAGCGTGTTGCCTGATACCGAGACCGTCAGGTTGCCCAGCCCGAGCTTGCCGATCCACCGCTTGGGGAAGCTGTACGACAGCGTCACGTCGCGCAGGCAGAGGTAATCGCCCTTTTGCACGCTGATGTCCGAGATGCGCGAATAGTTCTTGTTGCCACCGTCGGCGTCGTTGGCCGACAGGCGCGCCAACTTGGTGTTGTCGCCCGGCTTCTGCCAGCAGTCGTTCGCATCGTAGATGAGGTTCCAGTTGCAGTTGCCCATCGAGGTTTGCAGGCCGCGCGTATACATGTAGTTGTAGACCGAGTGCCCCAGCGCATAGTCGACGTAGACCGACAGCGAGAGATTCCTGTACTTGAAGGTATTGTTCATACCGCCGGTGGAGTGGGGCGTCACGTACCCCAGCAGGAACATGTCCTCGTCGTTGATCTGCTCGCTGCCGTCCGCCGTACGCGCCGACCCGGCGCGGTTGAGCCATTCGTAGTCGCCGATGTCCTTGCGGCCGGCGATCGAACGGCCGTCCGAACGGCGGATGCCGTGCGAATTGACGTCGTACAGCGCCGCGTCGGCCTGCGCCTCGGTTTCGATGATGTAGGCGGTCTTGTAGCCGTAGATGCGCCCCATGCGTTCGCCGACGGCCGTGCCGCCGAAACGGAATCCCGTCTCCGACATCGTGTACCCGCCGATACGCCATGCATCCTTGCCGTCGACGTCCTTGTACCTGTACTCGTCGGGGAGCGACAACACCTTGTTCATGTTGAACGAGTAGGTGAAGTCGGTCGTCCAGGTGAAGTTCTTGCTCTGGATGTTCACCGTCGAGAGTTCCACCTCAGCGCCGTAGAAGCGTACCGAACCGACGTTCTGCCGGGCCGAGCCGTAACCCGACGTATCGGGCAGCGTGACGCTGAAGAGCAGGTCGGTGGTCTTCTTGTTGTAATAGTCGGCCATCAGGCGGATGCGGTCGTTGAAGAATCCCATGTCGACGCCGATGTCCAGCTGGTGGGTGGTCTCCCATTTGAGCCTCATGTTGGGCAGCGCCGTGGGCAGGATGGCGCTCGCACCGTTGTAGATCGACGTTGCGCCGAACCCTCCGTAGGCATCGTAAAGGCCGATGTAGTTGTTACCCGTCAGGCCGTACGAGGCGCGTATCTTGAAGCTGTTGAAATTGCGCACGTTCCAGAATTTCTCCTCCGAGACCACCCAGCCGGCCGACGCCGCAGGGAAATATCCCCAGCGGTTTCCTTCGGCGAATTTCGACGAGCCGTCGGCGCGGAACGTGAACATGAAGAGGTACTTCTTCTTGTAGTCGTAGTTCAGGCGCCCGAAATAGGAGGAGAGCGCCTCGTTGGTGTTGGTGTCCGCCCAGCCCGTGGCGTCCGTCCCTGCGGCCAGCGTCGGCACCTTGTCCGAATCGGCGCCCGTAACCGTCAGCGAAAGGCCGTTGACCGTGTTTTTCATGTAGTCGAACCCGACCGTGCCCTCGATCGTATGATCCTGCGCGAAGGTCTTGCGGTAGTTCAGGTAGCCCTGCGTGCTGAAGCGGTTGGTCTGCCCCCACTTCTCGTAGGTGCGGCGCTGGTTGGAGATAGCGTTGCCCGCCAGGCGCTGGTTGTCGATCCTGTAATAGTTGTGGTTGGCAACCTGCATCACGGCGCGCAGCCCGTCGACGATTTCCCATTCGAGGTTGAAATTGGCCGTCATGCGGCGTGCCGTGTAGTTGCTCGTATAGTAACGGTCGAACCATGCGGCCGAGATGGTCGTGTTGTTGGTTCCCTGGGCGGGCGTGCCGTCATCCAGGTAGTCGCGGTGCGTGGCGGGCATGAACATGCCGCGGCCCACGGTCGTCCAGTAGGTGGCGATACCCGACGAGGGGAGCGTGTTGCCCTTCGTTTCCGAGTAGTCGAATACGGTCGTCGCCTTCAGGTTCCTGAGTATCTTGAACGAGGTGTTGCCGTGGAAGGTGAAACGCGAGAAATCGGTGTTGATGCCGATGCCGCCGTCCTTCGTGTAGCCGGCCGACGCGGCATACTGCACCTTGTCGTTGCCGCCGTTCACGCCGACGTAGTAGTTCATCCAGTACGAGTCGTCGAACCATTGCTTCTGCTGGTCGTTGTCCTGGTAGGCGATCAGTTTCGAGTGGTCGATGGGGTCGACCATCACCTTCCAGCCTGCGGGGACGTCGGCCGGCGTATCCACGAATTTGGGCGTCCACACCGAATTGTCGCCGTTGCCGATACCGGCGGAGTTGGCGCCCGTCAGGATGCCCGAGCCGTAGGCGTAGGTCGAAGGGTATTCGTTCAGCATCGTGCGCATCGTGCGCAGGTAGTCGCCGCCGTCCATCAGGTCGAACCTCACGGCGGGCGAAGTCCATGCGGCCTGCGCCTCGAATGTCACCTGCGGGCCCCGTGCCATGCTGCCCTTCTTGGTCGTGATGAGGATTACGCCGTTCGAGGCGCGGGCACCGTAGATACCCGCCGAAGCGGCGTCCTTCAGCACCTCGATCGACTCGATGTCGTTGGGGTTCAGGCCGGTCATTTCACGGTTCACGCCGTCGATGATGATGATCGGGGCGTTCGACTGGTTGATCGACGAACCGCCGCGGATCAGGAACACGGGGTCGGAACCCGGCTGGTTGTCGGCCGACGATACGCGCACGCCGCCGACACGTCCCTTCAGGGCATCGCCGATGGAGTTGACCGGGGCGCCGGCGAGTTTCTCGCCGTCCACCTTCGAAACTGCGGCCGTGATCGTGCGGCGCGACTGCGTGCCGTAACCGATCACCACCACGTCGTCCACCATCAGCGCATCCTCT
>ERZ1504828.363-NODE-363-length-10471-cov-3.950269_pt1 | contig 10471 bp, 7 predicted proteins | sample MGYA00572109_ERZ1504828 | MGnify/ENA primary metagenome ERZ1504828 (study PRJEB39906, sample SAMEA3182109) | gut metagenome | biome: human; feature: gut; material: Stool; isolation source: human stools | place: Canada | collected 2013-04-23 ... | reverse complement strand
CAGGTCTTCGAGAATCTGGATGCGTTCGAGCGTCTCCACTTCCGAATGGATGTACCGGTTGCGGATGCCGATACGGTCGAAATACTTCGACAGCTCTTCGGCCATGCGCTTGGTCAGCGTGGTGACGAGTACCCGCTCTCCCTTCTCGGCCCGGAGCTGTATCTCGTCCACAAGGTCGTCTATCTGATTTTCGGTCGGCCGCACGGAGATGGGCGGGTCCACCAGACCCGTCGGCCGGATGAGCTGCTCCACGATGGCCCCTTCGCTCTTGGTAAGCTCGTAGTCGGCCGGCGTAGCGCTCACGTAAATGGAAGTACCCGCCAGCGCTTCGAACTCGCTGAAGGTGAGGGGACGGTTGTCCTTGGCCGCCGGGAGCCGGAAACCGTACTCCACGAGGCTCTCCTTGCGGGCACGGTCGCCGCCGTACATGGCCCTTATCTGCGGAATGGTTACATGGCTCTCGTCGATGACCAGCAGGTAGTCTTCCGGAAAGTAGTCCAGCAGGCAGAAGGGGCGCGTCCCCTCCTTCCGTCCGTCCAGATAACGGGAATAGTTTTCGATGCCGGAACAGTAGCCGAGCTCCTTTATCATCTCCAGGTCATACTCCACGCGCTGTTTGATACGCTGTGCCTCCATCATCCGGCCCGCCTCCTCGAAGAAGCGGATTCGTTCGCCGAGGTCGAGCTGTATCTGTTGGATGGCCCGGTTGGTGCGTTCCCGCGTCGTCACGAACATGTTGGCGGGAAATATCGTCACCGTGTCGAGTCTTTCGAGTACCTGTCCGCTTGCAGGGTCGATGCGTGCGATTTGTTCCACTTCGTCGTCGAACATCGAGATGCGGTAAACCGAATCGCTGTATGCCGACATGACGTCGATGACCTCGCCGTTCACCCGGAAGGTACCGCTCTGGAGTTCCGCCTCGGTGCGGGTATAGAGGGCATCCACAAGAGCGTAGAGGATTTTCTTGCGGCCGGGAGCCTCGCCTGCCGTCAGCTTCACGCTCGAAGCGTGGAAATCCTCCGGGTTCCCGATACCGTAGAGACACGACACGCTCGATACCACGACAATATCCCTGCGCCCGGAAAGGAGCGAGGCCGTGGTACGCAGACGCAGTTTCTCTATCTCCTCGTTGATGGAGAGGTCTTTTTCGATATAGGTATCGGAGGCCGGAAGATAGGCTTCCGGCTGGTAATAATCGTAATAGGAGACGAAATACTCCACGGCATTCTCCGGGAAGAACGACTTGAATTCGCCGTAAAGCTGTGCCGCCAGCGTCTTGTTGTGGCTTAGGACGAGCGTGGGCCGCTTCAACTGGGCGATGACATTCGCAATGGTGAATGTCTTCCCGGAACCGGTGACGCCAAGCAGGGTATTGTGCCGACTGTGCCCGTTGATGGAACGGACGAGTTCGGCGATGGCCTCGGGCTGGTCGCCGGTCGGTTTATAATCGGATACTAACTTGAAATCCATGCTGCAAAGATAACGATAAGGAAGGTGTATCAGACCTTATAGAAACGGATTCCGAGACTCCCGCAGTATGGAGACGGCACGAAGAACCTTCCCGTACACCGGGAAAGCGCTCCGCCATCCGTACCGGACCGGTTGTTTGCCCGACCGGTCGGCAGCCCCGACCTCGGAACGATGCGGATATCAGGCTTCCCGCCTCTCCTGCATGAATTCCGCAAAGCGGCGGACGGCGATGGCCCTGTGGCTGATGGCGTTTTTCAGTCCGGCGGGCATCTGCGCGAAAGTCTCCGCGTAACCGTCGGGTATGAAGACCGGGTCGTATCCGAAACCCTCCCCGCCACGGGGCGACTCCGCAATGGTTCCGTTCACAATCCCTTCGAAGGTATATTCCTGTCCGTCGAGTATCAATGCGACGACTGTCCGGAAACGGGCGCGGCGGTCGGAAACCCCTTCGAGATTGTGCAGCAGAAGCCTCACGTTGGCTTCGAAGTCATGGCCTTCCGTAGCGTAACGCGCGGAGTGTACGCCCGGCGCACCGCCCAGCGCCGCAACTTCCAGACCGGTATCGTCGGCGAAACAGTCGGCACCGCTTCTCGCATGGACATAACGCACCTTCTGGAGCGCATTGCCCTCGATGGTGGGCTGTTCCTCCGGAATCTCCTCCGTAATACCTCGCTCGCGCAGCGTGACGAGCCTGTAACCGTCGCCGAGGATGGCTTTTACCTCCTCCAGCTTATGCGCATTGTTCGTAGCGAACAGAATCTCTCTCTGCATGATGTTACTCTTCGCACTTGCGGTTCACTCTGAGCGACTCCGCCATGAGCTTTATCTTGTTGTCCGTATATATCTTGTCGATGATGGTCTTTACCAGCTTGTCTATCTCGCCCCCTTCGGTATAGTCCGCCGGGCAGACGTAGGTCGCACGCCCCTCGTCTATCAGCTTCCTCATGGCTTCGAACGAACCCTGGTGGGCGGGGTTATAGACGGCTATCGAGTGTCCTCCCTGCGACTTGACGAGCCGCATGCAGGGGATGTCCGTCGTCCCGTCGCCGATAAATATCATGTGCTTGAACTGCACGGGCCGCTTCTCCTCCTCGAGGTACTGGTTCACCAGTTTCGTATCGCTCACCGATTCGACACCCTTGTTTATCTTGTAGATGAACTGCGTCTTGTTGGTATAGTTCACCCCCACGGCGGGCCAATAGGCAGCGCCTTCGTCGTCGTACAGGAACGAACTCGCGTAGATGTTCTTGAACTCCCGGGCGATGTCCGTCCCTTCGAGAATTTCCTTGATGCCGGAGGAGTTGATGTAGTGCTGTACGTCAATGCCCCGCCCGGCGCCGTATGCGTTGATGCGGCCGAACCACTCCCGCACGCCCCGGTAATAGGTTATCTTGCGCCCCGACTCGCGGAACGCTTCCCGCTTGAGCGAAAGCCCTTTCCGGCGGGCGCACTCAATCATCTTCGCCATATAGGTCAGTATCGGGTCGGCATCCTGCGCCTTGGCTATCACGTTGCTCTCCTCCCAAAACTCGGCCGCACTCTTGCCGACGGCAGGAATAAAGTCGTACTCCTGCATGTTGCCGGGTGCCAGCGTACCGTCAAAGTCGTATATCAGCGCTACCGTAACGGGTTTATTCTCCATAATCCATAATATCTAATGACGGGAAACTCTCTGCCGCATTCCGGGAAAACGTCCTCCGCCGAAAAGTGCCGACACCGCTCCCGACAAAGAAGGTCTCACGGCAGGATGACGACCCTGTCATCCGCGTCGGGTATCTCCTCCTTTCGGATAGGGGCCGGTTCGGCCGTATGCCCTATCGCCACTGCACACAGAATGCGCCTGCCCTCCGGTACCGGCAGGAACGAACGCAGATAATCCTCTGCGGCGGGGCCGCCGGGCTCCTCTCTGCGTTGCGGCCGTCCGGCGACATGTACCCAACAACTGCCCAGTTCCAATGCCTGCGCAGCGAGCTGTACATAGGTAGCCGATATGGCGGCATTCACCTCCCACAGGTCGCTCCGTAGCTGGTCGCCCATCACAAGTATTACGAGCGGGGCCTTCTCCACGAACGCCGAACCGTAATCCCTCATCCGGGCTATCCGGCCGATAAGCTCCGGCTCCTCTACCACCATGAAACTGCTGCTGCGCGTATTTTTCGCAGAGGGCGCCGACAACGCAGCCTTCAGTATCCGGGTTATCGCCGCCTGTTCTACCGGTTCGCCGGTAAAACTGCGGACGCTGTGCCTCCGTTCCACCAATTCGAAAAACTCCATATTTCCTCCTTTTTCTCTCTCCACGCAGCATCCGCCCGACCCGCTTTGCAAATGCGGACCGCAGGACGGCAACCGCCGCGACAAGAGGCTGCAAACCCCCTGGACTATCTGATGACAAAGTTATAAAAACTTATGTCATATCTTTCATTCCGGCCGACCGCTTTCGGAACGGTCTCCCTAAGCATCGGAAAGCCAACAAGGATACCAAGCGTCGGGATTCGGAACAGAGGCACCCTCCCGCCGCAACGACCGGACACCGACACCGGACATAACGCCACGGTGTACCATGACAATGCACCGTCCGAATCTTCCCCATTGCCGACACTCCCCCGTATAGGGAAAGACCGGCCTATTCGAAGGATATCGTATAGGGCATCAGCGCCATCACTCCGTCCTCCCGGAGCGTACGGCTGAGCATATCGTAATGCACGAACGCCTCGCCGAGTTCGCCGTGCACGCAGGCCGCGGAGAAGCGCTGCATCCGTGCAGAGAACATCGAAAGGAATGCGGCGAACGAATCGGGTTCGGAAAGTATCTCGTACACCCGGAAATCGGCGGCGATACCGGCACGGTCAGCAGCCAGCGCCACCGCATCCGAAAGGCCGCCGAAACCGTCCACGAGGCCTTTCTTTTCAGCTTCCGTTCCGAGCCATACCCTGCCCTGACCTATCTCATCGACCTGCTCGAAGGTCATGTTCCGGCCTGCGGCCACATGCTCGACAAAAGTACCGTAGGTCTTCTCGACCTGCCCCTGCAGGAATGCACGTTCGGCCGGCATCAACGGACGCGCGACGCTGCCCATATCGGCATAAGCGTTGGTCTTGGCCACATCCACCGTAATGCCCACCTTGTCGCGCAGCGTCTTTTCCAGATTGAGTTTCATTCCGAACACACCGATGGAACCTGTCTGCGTGGTGCGGTCGGCGAGTATCACATCGGCCGGAGCGGAGATGTAATAACCTCCCGAAGCCGCCACACCGCCCATGGAGACCACAACGGGCTTCACCTCGCGGCAAAGTTCCATTTCGCGCCACACCACATCCGAAGCGAGAGCGCTTCCGCCCGGGGAATTGACCCGAAGTACGACCGCCTTTACACCGTTGTCCTCACGGGCCTGGGCTATCTGGTCGGCCAACGTGGCACCTCCCACCGCACCGGGATAACTCTCGCCGTCCACGATTTGTCCGTCGGCATATATCAGGGCCACTTTGTTTTTGGAGACTTTACGGGCATGTACGGCCCGTGCCGCTATGTAATCGCCGAGGGAGACGGCATTGAAATCGGTATGTTCCGACACGGAAGCGGCCGAAAGTTCCTCTCCGCGGCAGAGGGCGGAGAGCATGTCCGCCATCTCGTCCCGATAGAGAACACCGTCCACGAAACCGAACCGCAAGGCATCATCCGGTTCACGCACCGCCATCTCCTCCGCATACTGCCGGAGCTTATCGGCCGGTATGCCGCGGGACTCGGAAATATCCGCCAGCATGACATCCCACAGAGAATTGACGAGGGTGGTCATCTGCAAACGGTTGGCCGGACTCATCCGGTCGGTGATATAGGGCTCCACCGCCGACTTGAACGTACCGTGCCGGATGATTTCAACGTCTACTCCGAGTTTATCGAGCAATCCTTTATAAAACATTACATTGGCTGCAACTCCCCGCCAGTCCATGAACCCTTCCGGATGAATGAACACCCTGTCGGCGGCGGAAGAGAGCCAGTAGGCCGGCTGCGAATAAACTTCGTTGTAAGCTACAACGAACTTGCCCGACTCCTTGAAACGCAGCAACTCGCTGCGCAGCTCCTCCATATTGCCGTAATTGACCGCACCCGAACCAGCTATATTGATATATATCCCCTTGATATTGGGGTCCGAAGCGGCAAGCCGGACAGCATCGGTCACCTCGAGCATCGTATTGGAAGTCTCCAACCTTCTCCTGTTCACGTCGAAAGCCCCGAACCGGTTATCCGGAGAATCAACTATTCCGGAACGAAAATCCACCACGAGGACGGCATCCGAAGGAACATACACCTGCCGCTGTCCGAAGGAGGCGGCAATCCCTCCTATAATCGAAAATAGCACGAACCACATCAGCACCGTTCCCACGAAAAACGCCAGCAAAGCGGCTCCGAAAGTCTTGAAAAAATTCTTCATCTTCGTTATATTTATATTTATTGCATGCAATAGGAAAGTCTACAAAATTACAAGATAATTTTCTTATACTTATCGTAATTCGATATTTTTTTATTAAGTAACAAACAACTCCGTGCCTTTGAATCTCCTTCTCATCACAAATCGGTTCTATTTGCCCCAACCGAACCGTTGCGCAAACGCATACCGGGTTTCCGCCGGACGTTTGTCTCCGGTCCGAAGCGGATGTTTCATATATTCCCGCATTGCATCTGCAAACGGGTACCGACGTGTCGTCAGACGACCGTTTTCGGCTCTCATCGAATATATTCCGTCATTTCGCTTCAAACGAACCGCTTCGCAAGCGTACACCGGACATGCACTTTCGTATCTCAGCGAATATAATTTTGTTATATTTGTATCGTTGTTACAATAAAACCGAACACCAATGACTGAATACGAAAACAGGATAAAATCGGTACTCGGCGGCATCGTGCATCCGGAAACGGGAGAAGATATCGTTTCATCGGGTATCGTCGAGCATATCACGGCCAACGGACAGGATGCAGTCATCACCCTCGCCTTCCGCAAACGGCGCGACCCGTTCGCCAACTCCATCAAACGGCAGGTAACAGCGGCAGTGACCGGAGCATTCCCCGAATTGGCCGGCAAGATAGCCGTTACGGAAAAGGAAGAGGCTCCGGCACCGCCCGTAAAAGAGAAAGTATCCTCCACGGCTGGCATACGGCATATCCTCGCAATCGCCTCCGGCAAGGGAGGAGTCGGCAAATCGACCGTCACGGCCAACCTGGCCGTAACGCTGCGCGACATGGGTTACAGCGTCGGAATACTCGATGCGGATATCTACGGACCCTCCATGCCGAAGATGTTCGGCGTTGAAGGATATACGCCGCAGGCAATTCTCCGCGACGAACAGGAGTACATCCTGCCGGCCGAAACCGGAGGCATCAAAATCGCCTCGATAGGTTTTTTCATCTCGCCCGATGACGCTCTTATCTGGCGCGGCCCCATGGCGACGACCGCCCTGAAGCAACTGCTCCATCAGACGCTTTGGGAAGGACTGGACTATCTGCTCATCGACCTCCCTCCCGGAACGGGGGATGTCCACCTTTCGGTAGTCGGAGAGGTAAAGGTAAACGGAGCCATCGTGGTTTCCACGCCCCAGCAGGTGGCCGTGGCCGACGTGCGGCGAGGCGTGAACATGTTCCGCGCAGAGGGCATCGACGTACCCGTACTCGGTATCATCGAAAACATGGCCTGGTTCACTCCGGCGGAACTCCCGAACAACCGGTACTACCTGTTCGGAAAGGGGGGAGCACGGAACATGGCCCGTACCGAAGGCATCGATTTTCTCGGAGATATTCCTATCGTCCAATCGGTTATGGAAGGTGGTGAGAACGGAACGCCGGCAGTATCCATCCATCCGGAAGTAAAAAAATACTATCGGGAGATAGCGGACAAGATTGTCGAAAAGCTGGAAAAAACCGACCGCTGAGTGTTGAAAAGCGAGAAAGAAACTGTTCGCAAATGTTGAAAGATTCCCCCTTTTCCAGCTGGGAAATGCCGTCAATTCGTATATACGGGAATACGAAGGAAAAAAACAAGGAAAATCTTTCATCGGCCGTTACGGAATTATCGACAGCATCTGCACACGGGCAGGCATCCGTTTTGCCGCTGTCGATATGTTGATAACATTATGAACAGCTATTGACAACTCCGCCGCTTCCCTCCGCCGGACGCATCCTCTCCTTGCGACACACAGGATAGGGAGAAAGGCACCGACAAACGGACGGACAAGACATGATGAAGACGGAAAACGGAAAAATACCGCCCTATCTGAAAGTTACATGGCTGTTTTTCAGTAATATATATACAAAAAACTGAAAGACAAATGGATAAAGCGAAGTCATGCGGACACTTTCCTACCGGGAGCAATGTTGATAATTTTTGGCAATTTGTCCGGAAAGCGGAATATAAGGAGTTATCAACATTATGAACAGGCTTTATTATTGTTATTTTCTTTTTAAGATTTAATTAAGGAATAAATAAAAAAATAAAAAGATGGCTGACAACACGACTCTGGCGGATAAGATAGCGGCGTTGAAAAGAGAGAAGAACGCCGTGATTCTCGCTCATTACTATACGCGGCCCGAAGTGCAGCAGGTGGCGGATTTCATCGGGGATTCCCTCGCACTTTCCCAGGCCGCAGCGGCGACCGATGCGGACATCATCCTTTTTGCGGGCGTCTATTTCATGGCCGAGACGGCCAAGGTGCTGTCGCCGGGGAAAAAGGTGCTGATACCCGACCCGGCTGCCGGGTGTTCCCTGGCCGATTCTTGCAGCGCTGCGGATTTCCGCAGGTTCCGCGAACGGTATCCCGACCATAAGGTGGTGGCCTATGTCAATACCTCGGTTGAGGTGAAGGCACTGACAGATATCTGTTGTACCTCGTCCAACGCCGTGAAAATCATCCGGGCGCTGGAGGGACAGAAGATACTGTTCGCCCCGGACCGCAATCTTGGGGATTACCTGAAACGGGTGACCGGCCGCGACGACATCGTGTTGTGGGACGGAGCGTGTCATGTGCATGAGAAATTCTCGCTCGAAAAGATTCTCGAACTGAAAAGGGAACATCCGGACGCCAAGGTGCTTGCCCATCCCGAATGCAAGAAACCGGTGCTGCTGGCTGCCGATTTCGTGGGGAGTACGGCGGCTATCATTGATTACGTAGGTTCCGATGGCGGGAAGAAGTATATCATCGTAACCGAATCGGGTATCTTGTTCGAACTGCAGGAGAAGTATCCGGAAATCGATTTTATTCCGGCTCCTCCGACGGATTCCACCTGCGGATGCAACGACTGCGAATATATGAAACTCGTGACGCTCCCGAAGATATACGATGCGCTTGTGAACGAATCTCCCGAAGTCGTGATTGACGAGGAGGTGAGGCGCCGGGCCGAGGGCTCTATCCGCAACATGCTCGACATGTCGAAATAGGGCCGTCTTTTTCGTGCCGCACTGCCGGAGCGGAGGGACGTGCCGTTTTCTTCCGGGAGAAAAAGACGTTTGTGCCATGACACTGGAAACGGTAAGAAACAGGATAAGGTTTTACAGGGATTTTCCGAAGGAGGGCATCCTGTTCATTGATTTGCTGCCGCTGCTGGGCGATTCGGATATATTCGCCTGGGTAGTCCGGGAGATAGCCGCGCGTATCTCCTCTCCGAATGTGGCGGTTCCCGAGGCCCGTGGTTTTCTCTTCGCCTCGCCGCTGCTTACCGTACCCGGCGGGGTAAAAAGTCTTCTGATATTTCGCAAAAGCGGGAAATTGCCGGCCCGGGCCGATGATTTGGTGAAGATACCGATAGAGAAGGAGTATGGCGACGACAGTCTCTATTTCCGTAAATCCGATTTGAAAGCGGCACGGACGGAGGACGGTTCGGTGGAGGTGACCGTTTTTGACGATGTATTGGCTACCGGCGGGACGGCCGAGGGGATGGCTTTGGAGCTGAACAGGCTGACTGTCGAAACGGCTGCCGGTCTGTTGCCGGTACGGGTACGGGAATTTGTCTTTCTTGCAGAGATAGCGGATATCGGAGCCCGTTCCCGGCTTGAACGTATTGCTCCTGTCGAATCGTTGCTTCGTTTCTGATTGGGCGGTGCGTCCTCCCTTCCGGAACTTCCGGAGATGGGGAATGTACGGATGTTCCGGTCTTTTAGCCGGTATGTCCGGGCGGGAACCGTGCAGAAAGCCCGGGTGCTGGAGCAGGCGTAATGTTACCGGCAGCTTGAATGGAAAGAAATACCCGAAAAAACTTCAGTTTTTTCGGGTATTTCGTATTGCCGTCGTCCGGTTTTCGTTATTCCGGCATCTTTGCCGGATGGAAGAACTCTGTTACGGCCTGTTCGAATCTCGCTACGGTCTTTTCAATGGTATCGTAGGATTTGCCTCCCGAGGCGTTCTTGTGTCCCCCTCCGTTGAAATATTTGGAAGCGAACAGGCTGACGTCCACATCTCCCCGCGAACGGAAGGAAATACGGATGAACTTGTGGGTTTCTATGAACATCGCGGACATCTGTACGGATGCAATCGAGAGTGGATAATTGACGAATCCCTCGCTGTCGCCTACTTGAAAGTCGAAACGCCTCATTTCATTCTCTTTCAATGCTATGTACGCTGCCCGTCCGTTCTCTATCATGCGCATCTTGTCGAGCAGCACATAGCCGAGCAGCCGCACTCTTCCTTCGCTGTAGGAGTTATAGACCTTCGAATTGATGTCGGGGATGTTTATTCCTTTCTCGATGAGTCCCGCAACGGCCCGGAACAGTCCCGGGGTGAGGAAACTGAAGGAGAAATTGCCGGTGTCGGTCATTATCCCGACGTAGAGCGACTCGGCCGCCTCCCGGTCGAATACGTCGAGTCCCGTCAGCCTTTCCGTTATCTGGTAGACCAGGTAGGAGGTGGAACAAGAGGTGGGGTCGGAGAATACCAATGTATATTCGTCCGCCGGCGGGTCGAGGTGATGGTCTATCAGTATCCTGTCTCTTATACACATCTCCGAGCCCACGAGACTAAGG
>ERZ1504828.362-NODE-362-length-10472-cov-3.703753_pt1 | contig 10472 bp, 4 predicted proteins | sample MGYA00572109_ERZ1504828 | MGnify/ENA primary metagenome ERZ1504828 (study PRJEB39906, sample SAMEA3182109) | gut metagenome | biome: human; feature: gut; material: Stool; isolation source: human stools | place: Canada | collected 2013-04-23 ... | reverse complement strand
CGACATAACCGTCGCCCAGCCGGCCGATCGACAGCGGCCGCAGGCCGTATTTGTCACGGCAGGCATAGATGCGATTGGCGGTCATGATCAGGAATGCAAAAGCCCCCTCGATCATGTTCAGCGCGTCGATGATCGAATAGATGCGCGGACGGTCGTGATACTTGGTCTCCTTCTTGATCAGGTGCGCCAGGATTTCGCTGTCCGAGGTCGACTGGAACAGGCTCCCCTTGTTCTCGAGGTAAATACGCAGCAGCGCCGAATTGACGATATTGCCGTTGTGCGCCAGCGCGAAATCGCCCGTGTTGTGGCGGAAAAGGAACGGTTGCACGTTCTCGATGCCACCACCGCCGGCGGTGGTATAGCGCACATGCCCGATGGCCATGTCGCCCTTGAGCGTCGAGAGGTTTCCCTCGCCGAACACCTCGGTCACCAGGCCGCCGCCCTTGATGCGGCGGAACGTCGCGTCCCGGTCGACGGTCACGATACCGGCACCCTCCTGTCCGCGGTGCTGCAAGGCATGCAGGCCATAGTAGGTCAGCGACGCTGCGTCCTTGACTCCGAAGACGCCGAACACCCCGCACTCCTCATGCAACTCGCGGTCGCTAATCTGCCCCATCACCATTACCCGACGATTTTCTGCAAACGTGCCAAAATCTCCTCGTAAGCCTCGCGCACCTTGCCCAGGTCACGACGGAAACGGTCTTTGTCGAGTTTCTCGTTGGTCGTCATGTCCCACAGGCGGCAGGTGTCGGGCGACACCTCGTCGGCGAGCACGATCTCCCCGTCCGACGTACGGCCGAACTCGATCTTGAAGTCCACGAGTTTGATGTTCATCTTGGCGAAAAGGTTGCGCAGGATCTCGTTGATACGCGAGGTCATGGCGTAGATCAGTTCGAGTTCCTCGTAGGTCACGGCACCCAATGCCACGGCGTGGTGGTCGTTGATCAGCGGGTCGCCCAGCTCGTCCTTCTTGTAGCAGATGTCGTAGATGACGTTCGACGGCTGCGTACCCTCCTCGATACCGAGGCGCTGGGCCATCGAACCGGCGATGACATTGCGCACGATCACCTCCAGCGGGATGATCGTCACCCGGCGGCACACCTGGTCGCGGTCGTTGATCGTCTCGATATAGTGGGTCTTGACACCCGACTTCTGAAGCTCCTTGAAAATCAGGGTCGAGATGGCGTTGTTCAGCACGCCCTTGTTTTCGATCGTGGCTTTCTTGATGTTGTTGAAAGCCGTTGCCGCATCCTTGTAGTGGATGATGATCTTGTCGGGATCGTCGGTGCGGAAAACCTGTTTTGCCTTGCCTTCGTAGAGCATTTCGAGCTGTTTCATGGTGTTTGTGAGTTTAAGTTTTATATTGTACTAATTTTTGCGGAAATAGTCGACGGCATTGCGGAACAGCGACTGCTCCTTCTCGCCTGCGATATTTTTGAAGAGGTTTTTCTCGTAACGCTCCGTATGCCCCATCTTGCCGAGGATCTGGCCGTCACGCGACACCAGGCCCTCGATGGCATACGACGAACCGTTGGGGTTGTACGGCGCCTCGGCCGTCGCACGCCCTTCGGGATCGACATACTGGAAGGCCACCTGCCCGTTGGCGAACAGCTCCCGGGCAAGTTCTTCGCTCACGACGAACTTGCCTTCGCCGTGGCTGACAGCGATCGAGTGGATGTCGCCCAGGCCAAAGCCCGCGAGCCACGGGGAGTTGAGCGTCGAGACGCGCGTCGAGACGATCTGCGAAATATGGCGGTTGATGTCGTTGCGGAACAGCGTCGGCGAATCCTTGGTCACCATGCCCAGGCGGCCGTAAGGCAGCAGGCCGGATTTGACGAGCGCCTGGAAACCGTTGCAGATGCCGAGGATCAGCCCTCCGCGGTCGAGCAACGCATGGATTTCATCGCGTATATCCTTATTGTTGAGTACGTTGACGATAAACTTGGCGCTGCCGTCGGGTTCGTCGCCCGACGAGAAGCCGCCGCTCAGCACGAAGATATGGGCGCGGCGGATATGTTCCTTCATTTCGCGGATCGAACGCAGGATGTCGTCGCCCCCGAGGTTGCACAACACGCTCATTTCGACCTCGGCCCCGGCCTTGCGGAATGCTTTGGCCGTGTCGTAGTCGCAGTTGGTGCCCGGGAACACGGGGATATAGACCAGCGGATGTTCGACGGCTTCGCCCCGATAGGCGAAAGTCCGGGGTGCGGGCTCCGAGGTCATCACTCCGGCATGGTTCTCCCCCTTGTCGGGGTAAACGGCCGCGAATTTCTCGGTATTGGCCTTGTAGAGGGCGTCGAGCGGCATTTTCACGCCGTTGACGGTCAACGCCCCTTCGGCTGCGGTCATACCCAGCAGCCCGGCCGCAGGATGGGTCAGTTCGACGGCTCTCTCGACAAGGATCGAACCATAGGCGTATCCGAAGAGTTCCGCCTCGTCCATCTCCACCTCGGCGCCGATGCGGTTGCCGAAAGCCATCTTGGCAAGACCTTCGGCGACACCTCCGAAGCCCACCGACCATGCGGCGAGGATATTGCCGCGTTCGATATTTTCGCTGACAAAGCCGAAGTTGTCCTTCAGCTGCGCCGTGTCGGGCATATGGTTCTCCCTGGGCGTATGGCGCACCAGGTAGATACGGTTGCCGGCCTTCTTGAAATCGGTCGAAATGACCGTCCCGGCATTCACCGTCGTGATGCCGAAGGCCATCAGCATGGGCGGGACGTTGATATGCTGGAACGTGCCCGACATCGAGTCCTTGCCGCCGATCGAGGGCAGGCCCAGTTCGACCTGCATCTTCAGCGCACCGAGCAGGGCACCCAGCGGCTTGCCCCACGAGCGGGGATCGCGGGTCATGCGTTCGAAATATTCCTGGTATGAGTAACGCATCCTGTCATAACGCGCGCCCGCAGCCACGACCTTGGCAGCAGCTTCGACGACGGCATACGCAGCACCGTGGTAAGGGCTCCACGAGGCCAGGTAGGGATTGTAGCCGAAGGCCATGATGCTGGCCGTGTCGGTGTAACCGTCGGTCGGGAGTTTCTGCACCGACACCTGCGTTTCGCTGCCCTGCGTGCGGCCGCCGAACGGCATCAGCACGGTGGAACGGCCGATCGTCGAATCGAACATTTCGATCAGGCCGCGCTGCGAGACGACATTGTTGTCGCGCAGGTTCTCCTCGAAGCGTTCGGCAAACGTCGCGCCCACGACCTCACGGGCAAAAGGATCGCGGTTCTCCACCTCACCGATCATGGCTTCGGCATAGTGCTTCGCCCCGGCGCTGTCGATGAATTCACGGGCGAGGTCTACGACTTTGCGCCCTTTGTTGAACATCCGCATACGGGCCGTATCCGTCACGTCGGCCACCTCGACCGCCTCGATATTCTCCTCGCGGCAGTAGCCCATGAATTCGGCGACGTCCTTCGCCTCGACGACCACGGCCATACGCTCCTGCGACTCGCTGATCGCCAGTTCCGTGGAATTCAGGCCGCTGTACTTGGTCTTCACACGGTCGAGGTAGATGTCCAGCCCGTCGGCCAGCTCGCCGATGGCGACGCTGACGCCGCCGGCACCGAAGTCATTCGATTTCTTGATGAGCCGCGTCACCTCCGGGCGGCGGAACAGGCGTTCGAGCTTGCGCTCCTCGGGGGCATTGCCCTTCTGCACCTCGCTGCCGCAGGTTTCGAGCGACTTGGTATTGTGCTCTTTCGACGAACCCGTGGCGCCGCCGATACCGTCACGCCCCGTGCGGCCGCCCAGCATGACGATCTTGTCGCCCGGGACGGGTTTTTCGCGGCGGACGTTTTCAGCCTTCACGGCACCGACCACGGCACCGACTTCGAGGCGCTTGGCCACATAGTCGTCGTGGTAAATCTCGCGCACATGGGTCGTTGCCAGCCCGATCTGATTGCCGTAACTGGAGTAGCCCGCGGCGGCCTTCTTCGAAATGACGCTCTGCGGGAGCTTGCCTTCGAGCGTATCGGACACCTTCTGGTAGATATTGCCGGCACCCGTTACGCGCATGGCCTGGTAGACGTAGCTGCGCCCCGACAACGGGTCGCGGATAGCGCCGCCCAGACAGGTCGAAGCACCGCCGAACGGCTCGATCTCGGTCGGGTGGTTATGGGTTTCGTTCTTGAATTGCAGGAGCCACTTCTCGGTCGCCCCGTCGACATCGACATCGACGTATACCGAGCAGGCATTGTTCTCGTCGCTCACTTCTAGGTCGTCCAGCAGCCCTTTCTTGCGCAGGTAACGGGCGCCGATGGTCGCCATGTCCATCAGGCAGATGCTCTTGTGCTCGCGGCCCAGTTCGCGGCGGATGCGCAGGTAGAGGGCCAGCGAATCCTCGATCTCGTCCTTTGCGAACGACTCCTCGACCGTGATGCCCTCCAGCTCGGTGGTGAAGGTCGTATGGCGGCAGTGGTCGCTCCAATAGGTGTCGAGGATGCGCAGCTCGGTCTCATAGGGATCGCGCCCCTCGGCACGGAAATATTTCACCACCTCGCGCAGGTCGTCGGCATTCATCGCCAGCCCGTACCGCTTGCAGCAGGGTTCCAGTTCGGCGTCGGTCATCTTGGTGAAGCCTTCCAGCACGGCGACGGGCTTCACCTCGGCCTGTTCCATGTCGGTCAGCACGTCCAGATTCTTCTCGCGCGACTCGACCGCGTTGATATAGTAATGGCGGATGCGCGCCAGATCTTCGTCGGAAACGGCATCGTCGAACAGCAACAGCTTCGACGAGCGGATGCGCACCTGGGCCGACGGGTCGATCAGCCGCACGCAGTCGACGGCCGACGCGGCACGTTGGTCGAACTGGCCGGGGAGGTACTCCACGGCGATGTATTTCCGTCCCGCCAGGTCGCACGAATCGGTCACGCTGTCGGTTACCACTTCGCCGAAGACGCTGTAACGGCTCTTTTCGAGCAGCTCTCGGCTGAACCCGAACAGGTCGTAGACGTTGAGCAACCGCAGACTGCGGATGTCCAGGTTCAGATTGGTGTTCAGCTCCCGGCGCAGGCTGTCGGCCTCGACCCGGAAACGGGGATGTTTCTCAACAAAAATCCGGTAGTTTTCCATGTTATTTCGTTTGCACTTATTTTACGAATCTGTCGGCCCACGCGGCACCGTATTCCCCGGCGTCCATCCCGACGAAGGTGATATGCCCCATCTTGCGCTTCGGACGGCTCTCGGTCTTGCCGTAAAGGTGGACATGGACACCCGGGCGGTTTTCGGCGGCGATTCTCTCGGCCGCTTCGAGATCCTGCCCCAGGATATTCTTCATCACGGTCGGCGCCACGAGCTGCGGCTCCTGCAACGGTTCGCCCAGCAGGAAGCGCACCAGCTCGCGGAACTGGTTGGTCGTGCACCCCTCGATGGTATAGTGCCCCGAATTGTGGGGCCGCGGCGCCATTTCGTTGAAATAGAACTCTCCGTCGCGGATGAAGAACTCGATGGCGAGGATCCCGCGGTAGCGGCAGGATTTCATGAACCGCTCGCCGGCCGCAGCCATGCGGCTGCGCAGGCCGTCGTCGATCCCCTCGGCGGGGACGAAGCACAGGTCGAGGATGCCGTCGCGGTGGACGTTCCGCCCGATGGGGAAATGGATGACGCGCTCCCCGTCCGAGACCATCACGATGCTGGCTTCGAAATCGAACGGCACGAACGCCTCCAGAATGCAGGGTACGGAGAGCATCGGCAGCGCACGCGGCACGTCGGCCTCGCCCTTCAACACCAATTGCCCGTGGCCGTCGTATCCCAGCGTACGGGTCTTGAGCACCGCCGGGAATCCTATCTCGGCCAAGGCGGCACGCAGCGACGCCTCGTCGTCCACGGCGGCGTACAGGGGCGTCCGCAGCCCGTTGGCGCGGGCATTGTCCTTCTCGCGCAGGCGATCCTGCGAATCGTAAAGCGGGCGGAAACCCTGCGGGATGTTGTATTTCTTTTCCAGCGGGATCAGCACGCTGCCCGGGACGTTTTCGAATTCGTAGGTCACCACATCGCTGCGGCGGCAAAGCTCTTCGAGCGCCGCGGCATCGTCATACGCCGCCACGATGTGCCCGTCGCTCAGCGCGAACGCGGGGGCGTCGGGCGCAGGGTCGAGGCACAGCGTGCGCGCCCCGAGCAGGTGCGCCTGCTCGACGATCATCAGCCCCAGCTGACCGCCGCCCATGATACCGATCGTTTTCGTTTTCTCTGCCATAGCCGCCTCCCCTGCCGGATTAAAGTTCTGCCGCCAGTACGTCGGCGGTCTGTTTCGCACGGAACGCTTCGAGCCGGGCAGCCAGCTCCGCATCCTGCAGAGCGAGGATCGACACGGCTATCAGCGCCGCGTTCTTCGCCCCGTTGATGGCCGTCGTCGCCACCGGAACGCCCGCAGGCATCTGCACGATCGAAAGCAGCGAATCCAGCCCGTTCAGGGCCCGCGACTTCACGGGGACGCCCACCACGGGGAGCGTGGTCATCGAGGCCACCATGCCCGGCAGATGCGCGGCACCGCCCGCGCCGGCAATAATCACCCCGATACCGCGGTTTTTGGCCGTCTTGGCATATTCGCACAGCAGGTCAGGGGTACGGTGGGCGCTCACCACGCGCTTTTCGAAATCGACCCCGAATTGTCCGAGCATGGCGACGGCATCGGCCATCACCTCATAATCGCTCACCGAGCCCATAATAACACCGACCTTCATACCTTTGGTTTTAAGTTTGAAAAAAAGACAGACCGCCACGACACGTATGTCATGGCGGTCTGGTATCTATCTGCGTATTCCGCTCCCGGACACCTGCTGCCCTTGCATCTGCGTACTCCGATCCTGCTGTCGGCACGACGACGAATAGAACGCAGCGGCCTGGCCCTGCTGTTTCTTACGTTCGCGTTGGTCGATTCTGTCGGTAGATGTCATGGGGAGGTGTTCGGATTAACCTAACAATTGTCAAAACAACGTTACAAAAGTAGCGCTTTTCAGCCGATTTACAAAATCCCCGGGCATATTCTATTGACAAATTATCGACATTTCGGGATTCCGGCAAAAACAAAAAATCCGCCGCAGCCGGAACCGGCCGCGGCGGATTGACATCGGTTCAACCCGTCCGTGTTATTCGCGGCTGAACGAGTAAGGGGCATCCCCGGGCTCCGTACCCCGCGTGTAATCGGGGTCGGGACGCATCGAGAAGCGGACGCCGGCACCCTTCACGAGGTCGGAATGGCGCAGGAAATTATACGTATAGGATTTCCCGTCGAACTGCACGGCTCCGATATAACGGTTCTCGGGGCTGTTGTCCGGCGCTTCGAGCACAATCTTATTCCCGTTTTCGAGGTTCACGACGGCCTTGCGGAACAGCGGCGAACCGACGACGTATTCGTCCGAAGCCGGGCAGACGGAATAGAACCCCAGGGCGGAAAAGACATACCAGGCCGAAGTCTGGCCGTTGTCCTCGTCGCCGCAATAGCCGTCGGGACAGGCCGAATAGAGGCGATCCATCACCTCGCGCGCCCAGTACTGGGCTTTCCACGGGGCACCCGCATAATTATAGAGGTAGATCATGTGCTGCGCAGGCTGGTTGCCGTGGGCGTAGTTGCCCATGTCGGCCACCTGCATCTCGGTGATCTCGTGGATGCGGAATCCGTAGTAGCTGTCGTCGTAGATCGGCGGCACGACGAATACCGAGTCGAGCATCTGGACGAACTGCTCCCGGCCGCCCATCAGGTCGACGAGCCCCTCGACGTCGTGGAATACCGACCACGTATAATGCCACGAGTTACCCTCGGTGAAGGCGTCGCCCCACTTGTAGGGACTGAACGGCGCCTGGAACTTGCCGTCCCTGAGGCGACCGCGCATCAGACGGGTTTCGGGGTCGAAGACATTGCGGTAGTTCCGGGCACGCGCCGCCCACTTGTCCAGTTCAGCCTGGGGACGGTTCAGTTTCTTCGCCACCTGCAGAATACACCAGTCGTCGTAGGCGTATTCGAGCGTACGTGCCACGTTCTCGGGAATGTTCACGTCGTAAGGGATATATCCCAGCTCGTTGTAGTACTCGTGCCCCCAGCGTCCGGTCGACGCAACGGTCGGGTGCACGTGCTCCGTGGCATACACCATCGCATCGTAGAGCACCCCGAGGTCTTTGTCGTTCGTGCCCTTCACCACGGCATCGGCAACCACCGAAGCGGAATTGTTGCCCACCATGCAGCCGCGGTGCCCGGGCGACGCCCATTCGGGCAGGAAACCGCTCTCGCGTGCCGCGTTAGCGAGTCCCTGCTGGATTTCGGCGTTCACGGAGGGGTAAACGAGGTTCAGCAGCGGGAAAAGGCTGCGGAAGGTGTCCCAGAACCCGGTGTCGGTATACATGTAGCCGGGGAGCACCTCGCCGTTGTAGGGGCTGTAATGCACGACCTCGCCCTGGTCGGTCACCTCGTAGAACTTACGCGGGAAGAGCACCGACCGGTAGAGGCACGAATAGAACGTACGGTACTGGTCGTCCGTACCGCCCTCTACCTCGATGCGTCCCAGCACATCGTCCCAGCGCGCCTGCGCCTTGGACTTCACCGTTTCGAAATCGTCGCTACCCAGTTCCCGGAGGTTCTGCAGCGCCTGTTCGGGAGAAATGAACGACGACGCCACGCTGGCGCATATCTGCTGGCCGCGGCGGGTCGCGAAATGCACCTTGGCCACGGCATGTTCGCCCGTGACGGACTTCTGCCCTTCGGGATAGAGCAGGTTGCTGCCGGGTTTGTATCCGCCGGGGGCATCGGTCAGCTCGATGGCGCTGAACGGCGTATCGAAGCGCACGACGAACCAGTTGCGGAAATTCTCCGGCACGCCACCGCTGTTGCGCGTGGTGTAACCGACGATCGTACGGTCGTCGACCATCCCGACCTGCGAACCACGGTCGAAGGCGTCGATCACCACACCCGACTCCTTCGAGTCGGGGAAGGTGAAGCGCATCATCGCGGCACGGTCGGTCGGCGTGATCTCCACGCGGATGTCATGGTCGGCGAGGTAAGTCTTATAGTAATAGGGTTTGGCCACTTCGGACTGGTGCGAAAACCAGCTGGCGCGCGACTCCTCGTCGAATTTATCCTCCCCGCGCACGGGCATGAGCGAGAACTGGCCGTAATCGTTGATCCACGGCGAAGGCTGGTGGGTCTGCTTGAACCCCCGCACCTGGTGCGCCCCGTAAGTATATGCCCAGCCGTCGCCCATCTTGCCGGTCTGGGGCGTCCAGAAATTCATGCCCCACGGCAAGGCGATGGCCGGATAGGTATTGCCCGTCGAGAGCGAAAAATCCGACTGCGTACCGACCAGCGTCGAAACGTACTCCGAAGGACGGAGGCGCTGCTCCCCGGCCGAAGGACATGTGCACGAAGCGAGTGCGGCGGCGCAGAGGGCGGCAAATGCGATATATCCTTTTTTCATGGCCTTCCGATGTTTAGAGTTCATACCACACTGCGGGTTCGGCACCCATCTCGAATTCGAGCACACCGCCCGCGGCGATGTCGTCGAAGGCAATATAGGGTTTCGTATACGGCTTGCCATTGAGCTTCACCGCCTGGATGTATTTGTTCGCGGCGGAATTGTTATGCGCCGTGACGGTCAGCACACCGTCGCGGACACGCACTTCAGCCTTGTCGAAGAGCGGCGAGCCGAAGAAATAGCGGCCCCCGGCGGGTTCGACCTGGTAGAAACCCAGCGACGAGAGGACGTACCATGCCGACATCTGCCCCACGTCCTCGTTGCCCGAAAGCCCGTCGGGCCGGTCGTGGTAGAGCGTCGTCAGTATCTCGCGCACCTTGTCGGCGGTCTTCCACGGCTGACCGATCATCGTGTAGAGGTAGACGACGTGGTGGCTGGGTTCGTTGCCGTGGGCGTACTGACCGATCAGGCCCGAGATGTCGGGCGAGGCGGCTCCCTCGAGCACGGAGCTGACGACGAACAGCGAGTCGAGTTTCCCGGTGAAGGCTTCCTTGCCGCCGAAACAGCCGATCAGCCCCTCGACGTCGTGCGGCACGAGCCATGTGTACTGCCATGCGTTGCCCTCGCAGTAGTCGTCGGCGCGGTGTGTCGAGCGGAACGGATTAAAAGGCGTGCGGAACCGGCCTTTCGAATCGAGGCCGCGCATGAAGCGGGTCTGCGGATCGAAGAAATGGCGGTAGGATTTGCTTCGTTCGAGGAAATGGTCGTAATCCGCGGTCTTGCCCAGCTCTTTGGCGACCTGTGCCACGGCCCAGTCGGCGAGGGCGTACTCCATGTCGTAAGCCACCGCCTCGTTGAAGAGGTCGCAGGGGATATAGCCGTATTTCATGCGCAGATCCATACCCCGCTCGCCGAGCATCGCCGACTGCTTGAGCGCCTCGTAGGCCTGCTCCCTGTCGAAGCCGCCGTAGCCTTTGAGCACGGCGTCGGCCAGGGCCGGGATACCGGGATTGCCGACCATGCAGTCGGTTTCCTGTCTCTTATACACATCTCCGAGCCCACGAG
>ERZ1504828.352-NODE-352-length-10591-cov-3.759586_pt1 | contig 10591 bp, 7 predicted proteins | sample MGYA00572109_ERZ1504828 | MGnify/ENA primary metagenome ERZ1504828 (study PRJEB39906, sample SAMEA3182109) | gut metagenome | biome: human; feature: gut; material: Stool; isolation source: human stools | place: Canada | collected 2013-04-23 ... | reverse complement strand
AGATCTACACTAGATCGCTCGTCGGCAGCGTCAGATGTGTATAAGAGACAGCATATTCTCCGGCGTGATGTCCCGCACGAAATAGACCTTGGGTGCCTCGGGCGCTTCTCCGCCGCCCTGTGCTGATCCGCAGGCCGGGGCCGTGAAAGGCAGGATCGACAATAACGAAACCATATACATTTTTGTCATGTCTCGGGATTGTTAATTACGTAATAGGTACCTGAGCACCGCGTATCCTGCAAATACCTGTGCCAGCATACCGGGGAGCCCGATGCGGATGTCCTGCAGGGCGGCTTTCGCCGAGCCCGTCCAGGCCCATTCGCCCAGCGAGCCGAACAGCTGGTAAAAGAGGACGACGCCCGCCAGCAGGGGCAGCGTCACGCGCCCTGCCCGCCATGCAGCGAGGCTTGCGGCGACGGCCAGCAGCACCGATTTGAGCAGGATCACGGGCAGCATCGCCGCTGCGGGCATGCCGAACAGCGCCGAGTTCACCGCCGGCGAGAGCACGGCGGTCAGCAGGCCCACCCGCCAGCCGTATTTGTAGGCGCCGACCAGCGTGAAGAAATAGATCGGCAGCCACCGCAGGCCGCCCTGCGGCACGAGGTGGCAGATTTGGGGCAGGACGATGTTGCCTGCCACGAAGAGCGCCGCCGCGAGGTAGGTCTTCGCCTCGCGGTAGCCCGTCGAATAGAGTTTTACAGCCGTTGTTTCCATATTGTCGTTATTGATTGTGTCAAAAATAGTGTTTTCCGCCCGTATTTAAAAATCCAGGCGTATGCCGCCGATGAAGGTCGCCCGCGGCATGGGGTATCCGGCGTTTATCTCGTAGCGCTGCGCCAGCAGGTTTTCGCCCCGGGCGAACAGCGTGAGGCAGCGGCTCACGCGCAGCGACGCCCGCAGGTTCCACAGCACGAAATCCTCGGTGTTCTCCGTGCCCCGGCCGTTGGCCTTTACCGAAGTGTAGAGCCCCGCGACGTACTGTACGCCCGTAGTCACCGACCAGCGGCCCCGGGCAAACCCGGCCTCGGTGTAGAGCTTGTGCTCCGGTGCGGCGATCACGGGGTTCTCCATGTGCAGGTAACTGTAATTGGCGGCGACCGACCAGGCCTCCGAAATGCGGTAGGCGGCCTGTGCCTCGACGCCGGCGTTGTCGATCTTCCCGGTGTTCATATTCAGCGGCGTCGTCCCCTCGCGCGGCACGGCGACGATCAGGTTTTCGCCGTCTATGTAGAAGAGGTTGATGCCGTAGGTGAGCCGCCCGCCGAGCAGCCGCTGCGAATAGGCCACCTCGTAGTTCCACATCCGCTCGGGTTTCAGGTCGGGGTTCTGCGGCGGGAACATATACATCTCGCGGATGGTGGGGTAGCGGAAACCCTTCGAGGCCGAAGCTTTCAGCTCGATGGTGTGCGGCAGGTGGAACGAAAGCCCCGCCTGCGGGATCCACTCCGTCCCGATGTGCGAATGGTGGTCGACGCGCAGCCCGGCGTCGAAGGTCAGCCAGCCCCCGATGTCCTGCCGGAAATCGACGTAGCCGGCCACCTCGTCCTGCGACTTGTCGGCGATGTCGGAGCGCTCGCCCTTGCGGTCTCCCCCGACGTATCTGTTCCACGCCTCGCCTCCGAAGCGGTAGTAGTCCGCGCCGACGGTCAGCCGGTTGCCCCTGAAAAGCCGGGCGCTCTGGTACCACGATACGCCCATCATGTCGTCCCGTGAGTTGAAACGGTAATCTTTCGGATTGTTCGTGTCGTTGGGATCGACCGTGTAGCCGTCGTTGATCCGGTGGCGGCCCCAGTTGTAGAAGAGGCTCAGGGCCCCGGAAGTCCGGCCGTAGTTGTTCTCCACGGAGAGCGAAGTCATGCCGCGTGTGATGCGTTGGTCGGCATCGGCCATCGGGTTGGTCACCGTCCCGGGCTGCGAGGCGTTGAAGTGCGTCACATTGACGTCGGCCCGCACGTTCCATGCCTGCGAAATCTCATAGCCCAGCTTGGCATAACCGCCGTACTGCTCGAATCCCATGTCGGCGCGGTGTCCGTCGGTGCGGTTGTACGAGCCGCTGACCACCGACGTGAAACGTCCCTTGCGGATGCGGTTCGTCGCCTCCGTCTGCAACGTGTTATAGGAGCCGTAGCCGATGTCGGCATAAGTCTTCACGCCGTCCTCGCGCATCCCGCGGGTGACGATGTTCACCACGCCGCCCATCGCGTTCGAACCGTAGAGCACCGATGCCGGGCCGCGCAGCACTTCGACCCGTTCGGCCATCAGCGACTGGTAGGCATCGGCGATCGGGTGCCCCATCAGCCCCATGTACTGCGGGTGCCCGTCGATGAGCACCATCAGCCGCCCCGAGCCTCCGCTCAGCCCGCGCAGGGAGATGCCTCCCGCGGCGCCGTCCGACACGCCGTAGCCCATGATCCCGCGTGCGGTGGTGAACAGCCCCGGAACCTGCTCGGTCAGGGTCGGCAGCAGCGAAGGCTGCAAGCTTTGTTCGATCTTCTCCCGGCCGACCACCGACACGGTCATCGGCAGGTGGCGGATGTCCGACGCATAGCGCGCCCCCGTCACGACGACCGAGTCGATCTTCACGTTTTGCTCCGCCGGGGCTTCCGCCTGCGGCGTCACGGCGTGTACCGCGAATGACAGCCCCGTGCAGAGCGCCAGCAAACCCAATTTTTTCATTAACCTATCCATGTCGTTCCTTCATTTTCTGCATGAACCCTTCGATCAGCGGCAGGCACTCGGCGGCCGACGCCGCCCCGGCGCAAAGCTGCTCCACGGGGCAGGTGCCCGTCCCGGCGCGGTTCACGATGTTGGGCACTACGACCGTGTATTCCACCGCGATGCCGGCCCCGGCGAGCAGCTCCAACGCCGGGCGGCTCACCACGTCGGCGAAAAGCCCTTCCACGCCGCCCAGTACCATCAGCGCCGCGGCGCCTTTGCCGACGACCTTGTCCGCGATGAAAGCGCCCCGCAGCAGTTGCGGCTCTTCGTGCTGCAGCCGGAAGAGGTCGGCCACGCCCCGTTCGCGGAATATCCGCATCGAATCCCCGTTGCGGATTACGCACGAGCATTTTTCTGCGAATAACAATTCGATAGCCTGTGTCTTTTGTTCCTTTGTCATGTTCGTTCGTGTCGCAAGTCCCTCCGCTCCCCGCCTTTCGGGGAAACGGCTGTTTCCACGATGCAAAGATAATATGTCCTGACCTACTATCGGTTACCCCGATTACGGTTCATGCTACCATTTTTACCGTGCGCCCGCCGCGTCCGGTTCCGGCCTGCTTTTGTGTCCCGGTTATCCCCGCTTCCTTGTTTTATTCTCCCCTTGTCCGGTGGCCGTCGCCGGATTTCCGGCTGCCGGATCGGCGGATGTATCGTTTTGTTTCGATTTATTTCGATGCGAAATTCGAAAAAAAGACGGAACTGCGGAATCCGTGCTTCGATCCGGCCTGAAATCGGTGCTGAATCGCCTCGTTTATGCCGGTTTCGGCCTTCCCGAATCTATATAACATTCTGTACGGTGTATTTATAAAATAATTATTATCAATAAGATACGAAATTTTAATTTCTATATTATCGGTCGTTGCTCTTTACCTGCCCCTTTAAAATGGATACTTTTGTTGCTGCGCAGTGTTCCCGACTTGCGATTTGTAATTTTTTTTAAAAATTCCTAATCCATAATATCACAAACTAAACCTGCTAATCTATGAAGAAAACATTTTTACACTTGTTGCTTCTGATGGGTTGTGCCTGCTGTTTTCCGTCCTGTGTCGAGGATAAAGCGGAAGATGCGGCAGCCAGACTCACCGTGAGTAAAGTCAGCGTGGAGGTCATCCGAACCGGTACGCTGAGTACGGGGTCGAAAGCGACGCTGGATGTGCTGGCCAACCGGGGGTATGCCATTACCTCCGATGCGGATTGGCTTTCGGTCGACAAACCTACCGGGAAAGGCCGTGTGTCGGTCGTCCTTGATGTCAAGCCCAACGAGACGGAAGCTATCCGTGTGGGGCACCTCGCCGTCGTGAGCGGCGGGCTTTCCGAAACCGTAACCGTGACCCAGACGCTTGCCCCCGATACCGACGACGGGCTGGAAATCGACCATGTTTATCTCGACGACGACCTTTCGTGGTGCGAGCAGTTCGGCGGCCAGGATCAGGTGCAGTTCCCCGACCAGGGCTCCACGCAGGCCGTGCGCAACCATGCTGCGGCCAAGCTCAAATTTACGCAGATGGGGTACAGCGAGTACAATTACGGCGGCAATGCCTTCTACATGGCCAAGCACTACTTCAAGATGGGTAAGAACAACCAGCAGAACGGCCTTGCCATCGACATGGGCAAATATATCGAGAAAGGCAAGTCGTCCACGATTACCCTGACGTTCGACGCGGCTCCGGTCGTTTCGATTGACGGTACGGGCAGCGGCATGACACTGCGCGGTATCGACGACACGGCGGTGACCGTCGAGGTTTACGAAGGCCCCGGAACGGTCGACAGTCCCTCCCTGAAGCAGAGCGCGTCGCTTTCCATGTCGAGCGTTACCTCGTGGAACCAGTGGGTGAGCATGAAAGTCACGCTCTACGGCGTCACCGACCGCTCGCAGATCGTTATCCGCTCCACCCAGTTCGGTGTGTCGGGCTATCACCGCTGGTACCTCGACAACATTAAGATGGTCAAGGCTCCCCGCGACTAACAGGTGTCAATAATCATAAACAGAACCAACATGAATTTCAAGCATATGTTATTCAGGGCCGCATCCGCCCTGCTGCTCGTCTCGGGCCTCGGTTTTGCGGGGTGCGACGACGCTGATCCCGACGCGTTCCTCTCGGTTACCCGCCAGGAGATCGAAGTCGAATACACGGGCCTCACCACCGAAGGGGAAATGGTCAATTTCGACCTGGGTACGAACCGCTCGTGGCGTGCCTCCTATGTCGAGGAGTGGATCCACCTCACCCATACCGAAGGCGACCGCGGCCGCGTGCGTATTTTCCTCTCCATCGACGAGAACAATACGGGCGAGGACCGCACCGGTTTCATCATCTTCGAAGGCGACGGCGGCACGCGCCGTACGATAGCCGTGACGCAGAAACTCAAGGTCGATGCACTTTCCGTTACGCCGGCGAAGATCACCGTCGTGAAATCGGGTCTGCTCGAAACCGGCGAGAAGGCTGCGATCTTCATCTCCACCAACTGCGACTGGGAAATATCCGTCGCCGACGACAGCAAGTGGATCACCCCTGTCAAGACTTCGGGTGCTCCCGGAGACGAGAGCATCGACCTGGATATCGCCCAGAATACGACCGACGGAGTACGTACGGGTACGTTCACCGTTACGGCCGATTCGAAAACGGCGACCGTCACCGTCACCCAGAATCTCGAAGGACTGAAGGTTTCCGTCAGCAGTTTTTTAGTCAATAAGTTCGGATTCTCCGACGAGGATCGCACGCCGCTTACCTTCACCGTCACGGCGGCCGAGGCATGGACGGCTCAGTCCGACGGCTGGCTGACGCCCAGCCCGGCTTCGGGCGATGCGGGCCAGACCGAGGTGACGCTCACCGTGGGCGAGAACACCACGGGTGCGCCCCGCAACGGAGAGGTGAAGATACTGACCTCGCTCACCGGCCTGGAGACCGTTGTCCGGGTCGCCCAGAATGCGAAGAACTCGCTCTTCGACGACGACGGCAAGGAGGTCGGCTATGTCTATTACGACGAGCCGTTCGACTGGACTTCGAAGTTCAAAGGTGCCGACTGCGTGGGCGAACATACGCAGAAGGGAGCGGTCAATATCTACACGGAGGTGAACAAGGATCAATACGTAGTAGACAAAGCGTTTTCCGATGCCGGACTGACCGATTTCAATCCCGATTTACGGACGATTTACGCCTGCTCGGATTATCTCAAAATGGGTGCAGGCGACAAGCAGACCGGAATCATCCTGCCGGCTCTTGCGATTCCCGAGGGGCAGGCCACTGATATTGAACTGACGTTCGTGGCCGCATCGAATATTGGCGGCGACGGTACGGGCAAGCCCGACGCGGTAACCGTCACAGTCGCCATTCTCGAGGGCCCCGGCAGCATAAACGGCGATCAGGGAAAAGAGAGCGAGCCGATGACGCCCGGAGAGCATTGGGAATGGACACCTATGAGCGTGAAGCTTTACGGGATTACGGGTGAAACCCGGGTCGTCATCCGCTCCACCCAGCAGGGATTATCGGGTTATTACCGCTGGTACCTCGACAATGTCAAGATGACGAAAATCGCAGCCGAATAGTCCTGCGGTGACAAATCAATGAAAAACAAGAGAGAAAAAGATATGAAAAACAGATTTGCAGATACGGGGAAATCCTATGCAGGGTATTTTCTGCGTTTCGTGTTCTGCCTGGTGCTGACGGCGTCTGCGTTGTCCTCACAGGCGCAAAGCCGCAATCAGGTGAGCGGCAAGGTGACCGACACGGCCGGCGAGCCGCTGATCGGCGCCACCGTGGTGGTTGTCGGCACGACGACGGGTACGACCACGGGCATCGACGGAAGTTACACGATCAATGCCGCGGCTGACAGCCAGCTGAAATTCTCGTTCATCGGCTATGCCGAGCAGACCGTGAATGTCGGGGCGCGTTCGGTCATCGACATCGTCATGGAAGACGACAGCCAGGTACTCAAGGACGTCGTGGTGATCGGTTACGGTACGATGGAAAAGAAGTCGGTGACTTCGTCCATCACCTCGATCAAGGGCGATGACCTGACGGCCGGCATGGGAGGTTCGACCATCGCCACGGCGCTCCAGGGCAAGGTTCCGGGACTTACCATCTCGGGCAGCGCCAGCCCCAACAGCAGCAATGATTTCCAGCTGCGCGGCATCGCGTCGGTCAATGCCAGCCAGAGCCCGCTCGTGGTTATCGACGGCATCCCGGGCGGTGACATGCGGGCGATCAACCAGGAGGACATCGAGTCGATCGACGTGCTGAAGGATGCTTCGGCGGGTGCGATCTACGGTACGCGTGCCGCCGGCGGTGTGATCCTCATTACGACCAAACGCGCCAAGCAGGGCAGCGTGACGGCCAACTATACGGGCGAGTTCTCGTTCGAGACCGTCCGCAAGTACCCCGAGCTGCTCTCGTCGAGCGAGTATATCGAGTACGGCCTGGGCGAGGACTACGGCGCCGATACCGACTGGTATAAGGAACTGACCAATGATGCGCCCTTTTCGCAGCGCCATACGGTGAGCATTGCCGGCGGTACGGAGGTGGCCCAGGTCTATACTTCGTTCATGGCCCAGAACCAGAAGGGTATCGTCATCGGCGACAACCGCAAGGACTATTCGGGACGTGTCAACGCCCGGTTCAACCTCTTCGACGGCGTGGTCGAGGTGCGCGCCAACGCCCAGTTCCGCGAGGCCGAGCGCGACAACCGCAACTCGTCGGGCATCTTCAAGATGGCCTTCGGCCTCAATCCCACCATTCCGCTTTACGACCCGGCCAACCCTTCCAAGTACAACGTGGTCGGCAACGGCATCTCCGGCACGACCTTCAATCCCGTGGCCGACATCATGCTGCGCACGAAGAACGGCAAAGACCAGTGGCTGCTGGCTGACGCCACTGTGAAGATCAACCTGATGAAGGGCCTCTCGCTGCAGGGAACCGTGGGTATCGACAAACGCCAGTACCAGGAATATACCTACGTTTCGCATGACCACAAGGAGTCGATCGACAACAGCCGCCGCGGCGGTGCGTCGCACAAGTTCAGCAAGGACAACCGCGTTTCGGTCGAGGCCTATGCCAACTACCACCGCGTATTCCGCGAAGACCATACGCTCGACGTCGTGGCCGGTTACAGCTTCTGGCAGGCGGGCGGCGAGGATTTCAGCATGTCGAACTACGACTTCCCGGTCGACGGCGTCGGCCCGTGGGACATGGGCGTGGGTTCGTACCTCACGGACGGCCGTGCCTCGATGGATTCGAACAAGGATCCCCGCGAGCGCCTGCTCTCGATGTTCGGGCGTGCCAACTATTCGTATAAAGACCGTTACATGGCTACGGTGAGCTTCCGCCGCGAGGGTTCCTCGAAGTTCGGCGTGAACAACCGCTGGGGTAATTTCTGGGCCGTTTCGGGCGGCTGGCGTCTCTCGAACGAAGCGTTCATGCGCGACGTCGGCTGGATCAGCGACCTCAAGGTGCGCCTGGGTTACGGCGTCACGGGTAACAACGGCTTCGGGAACGGCTATACGACCCGCATGTACAAAGCCAACGACATGTGGCCCACCAACGGGGTCTGGCAGCCCGGTTACGGTTCGATCCGCAATATCAACCCCGACCTGAAGTGGGAGGAGAAATCCGAGCTCAACTTCGGTCTCGACTTCTCGCTTTTCAACGACCGCCTCTGGGGTAAGTTCGACCTCTACTTCCGCCAGGTCGACGACATGCTCTATTTGGCCAACGCCCCGATGCCTCCGATGGTACACGACGAGGTGATGAAGAACATCGGCAGCCTCGAGAACAGGGGTTGGGAGTTCGAACTGGGCGGGGACATCGTCCGCAGCAAGAATTTCCGCTATACGTCGACCCTGCGTCTGTCGCATAACAAGACCAAGATCAAGAGCATGGGCGACGACGGGTTCTTCCTCGACGAAGTGAAGTTCCCCTCGCCGGGCAACCCGGGTACGGCAGTCCGCCTGCAGAACGGCCTCGAGCTGGGGCAGTACTTCATCTACAAGTACGCCGGGCTCGACGAGAACGGCAAGTGGCTGATCTACGACAAGAACAACGAGATCGTGCCGGCCACCGACGGCAGCACGTCGAACCTCGTGGCCGAGAACAAACATTTCGTGGGCAATGCGATCCCCAAGGTCATCCTCTCGTGGGATCACACGTTCAAGTACAAGAACTGGGATCTGTCGATCTTCCTGCGCAGCTGGCTCGGGTACGATGTCTTCAGCCAGGTGAACATGTACTACGGCCTGGCCAACGATTCGCAGCTCAACGTCCTCAAGTCGGCCTACACGCGCAACCGCAACATCAAGGACGAGAAGATCCTCTGCGACTACTGGCTCGACGACGGCTCGTTCCTCAAGATCGACGCCATCAACCTCGGGTATACGTTCAACCTGCGGAAATGGACGCGTTATATCCAGTCTGCGAAACTTTACCTGACCATCCGCGACGTGGCCGTATTCACCGACTACAACGGCCTCAATCCCGAGGTCAACATCAACGGCCTGTACCCCGGTTTCGAGTATGTCAACGACACCTCGACGATGTACCCGCAGACGACCCGTTTTACGCTGGGCGTGCAGTTAAACTTCTAATTCCAAACCGAGAACCATTATGAAACTGAAACATATAATTGCCGTGACGGTCGGGGCTGCCGCCCTCTGCGCGCCTTCCTGCGACCTCGACGAGAAGTTCTACTCGGAAGTCACCCCCGATACGTTCTTCACCTCGCCCGAAAGCACCTATGCCGTGCTTTGCCGTCCCTTCACCCACTGGAAATGGTACATCGGTGCCGACCGGTGGTACCTCCAGGAGCTGACCACCGACGAGATGGTGTGCCCCAAGCGCGGCAGCGACTGGTATAACAGCGGCGAGTACTACCGCCTGCATTACCACACCTGGTCGCCCGACGACCGCTTCGTCGTCAATACCTACGACGGTACGACCGGGGGTATTTCGCGTGCCCTGGAAGCCAAGTCCGACCTCCAGGGGGTCGATTACAACGCCATCGGGCTCAACGACGCCGTCAAGGCCGACCACATCAACCAGCTGAATGCCATCACGGCCTACTTCTACATGCGCGGCCTCGACTATTTCGGCGGCATGCCCATTTACTACTCGGTGGACGACGACCTGTGCGCCCGCAGCACGGCGCGCGAGACCTACGCCCATATCGAAACCCTGCTCAAGGACGCCATTCCCGCCCTGTCGAAGAAAACGACGCTCGGGGCTTCCGAAGACGGTTACATCAAGCAGGCTGCCGCCGCGGCGCTGCTGGCCCAGCTCTATTTCAATGCGGTGGCCTACATCGGCGAGGAGCATTTCGACGAGTGCGCAGAGATTTGCCGCGACATCATCGGCGGTGTCTACGGCACCTACGAGCTGGACAAGACCTGGTACGGCCCCCACTGTTTCGACAACAACACCTCGCCCGAGGTGATCTGGACGGTGCCTTCGGAGAACTCCAAAGTCGAGTGGAACTGGTATTTCAAATATTTCTACCATTATTCATCCTACGAATATTTCGGTATCGAGACCGCAGGCTACAACGGTTTCATGCTCACGCCGTCGCTCGATCCCCAGGGACGCTACTACACGCAGTGGAAACTGGGCAATCCCTACCAGAAATTCAACGACAAGGACTTGCGTAAAAAGCCCTACCGTTACCTGGGTAGCCGCAAATACGAAGGCATGTTCCTCGTCGGCGACCAGACCAACCCCAACAACCCTTCCCAGCAGTGCCTGGGGCAGAAGGAGTATAGCGGCAAGGTGATCAACTTGGTCGACCAGGTCGCCCGTTTCTCGGAAGTGGGCACCAAATACAATTCCGTCGCCGAGCTTACCTCGACGATGGCCGACGGCGAGGAGAATTCGGGCGTACGCCTGGTGAAGGC
>ERZ1504828.316-NODE-316-length-11217-cov-3.210446_pt1 | contig 11217 bp, 10 predicted proteins | sample MGYA00572109_ERZ1504828 | MGnify/ENA primary metagenome ERZ1504828 (study PRJEB39906, sample SAMEA3182109) | gut metagenome | biome: human; feature: gut; material: Stool; isolation source: human stools | place: Canada | collected 2013-04-23 ... | reverse complement strand
ACCTACTACTGCGGTTATGCCCTGAAGTCCGACTTCGACAAATACGCTTCGACGGAGGAATTTATCGGGTCGGTGCGCCGCAAGCTCAGCGCTTCGGCCCTGATCGCGGGCGTCAGCTTCGAGGAGTATCTTGCCGCCCAACTCGTACAGGGTGACCACCCCTTCGAATTTACCGGGCTGAAACCCGAAACCGACTATGTCGTCTATGCAGTAGGGTGGTACGCCCCGGGCGACCTGCTCACGACCGTCCTCGTGTCGGCGCCCGCCACGACCCTTCCCGATGCGTCGGGCGAAGTGACGGTAACGTTCGAGAATGTCGCTTCCGACGGGTTCGATGTCGTCTGTACGCCCGATGCCGCCATCGAGAAATATTACGTCCATGTCACAAAGACCTCTTCGTTGGCTATGGAGGTATTGATGGCCGGGGGACTGGAGGCGTTCAAGAAGGAGGTGATGCCCGCCAAGGGCGAGTATACCGGGCCGCAGACCATCCGTAAGACCGGGCTGGCAGCCGGAACCTCCTATTCGGTCTGTGTGTTGGGGATCAGCAAGAGCGGCTCCGATTTCTGGATCGAGAAGACACAGAAGACCGAAAAGGCCGAATAAAAGATCACGTAAGAATTTCATAACCGATAAATACGAACAACAATGAAAAAGATCAGCAGAATTTTAATGTGTGCTTCCCTGTTGCTGGGTTTTGCCGCTTGCAGCGATTCCGATTCCGGTGACGACGGGGACAACAACGGGACGCAGCTCGCCGCACCCGTCCTCGCCCAGAGTTCGGTCGAGGAGACCGCTTTCACAGTGACGTGGCAGGCCGTCGAGCATGCAAATGTATATGCCTATTCGCTCGATGGCGGCGCTGAAGCGACCACGTCCGAAACCTCCGCCCGTTTGAGCGGCCTGAATCCGGGAACGGAGTATACGGTCACCGTCAAGGCGCTCTCCTCCGACTCGAAGTATACCGCATCCGACGCAGCCCAGATCAAGGTGACCACGCTCGCAGAGGATACTTCCGGAATGATTCAGTCAGCCGAGTTCGACGCACTTGTCGGTTCATGGGCCGGCAAGCAGAGCGTCAAATACGCTACGGGATTTGATCCTGCTACGGGCGGGTTTTTCTTCACGACCGAGGAGTGGACATTCGATGTCGAAATCATGGCACAGGTCGGCTCGCGGAAATACCGCAAGGAGAACTATCTCATCTGCCTTGGCCTCGGGGACTTCGAGAAAGAGGGCAGTGCCCGAACCTACGAACAGCTGATCGAAGAGGGCTTTTCCGTAGCCCGGGCTCTCGAAGGCTTCGGCCCCAAGTGGTTTCTCAAACTCCTGGAGGACGGATCGATCGTCGTCGAAGCTACTACCAAGTTCAATGTCCTGAGCTGGTTCACCACCGATGAGCTTGGCCCGGTCTACCTGCTCGGCGGTGCCGATGACAAGGCTTTCTCCGATTGCGAATGCGAACTTCCCGTCACGGTCGCCGGCGACGAACTGCGTGTGGGGTCGACCGTGATCGCCGAGAAAACCTGGACACCGTCGCTGTTCCAGTGGCATCCCAAGCAGGGCGCTTATGCGCGCTACTGCCTCGGTGTGTCCGACATCGTGCTGACGCGTAAGAAATAAGCCTTCATCCGGCTGCTTCAAGGCCCGTGTCCCCGACACGGGCTTTTTTGATGCCCGGGCATTTCCAAATAAATCCGGCATCGCCCCGGCTTGCATTATCTTTAACCTTGTTTTAGACAGGCGGCGCCTCGGCAAAATGCAAGTAAACTTGCTTTTGCCCTCGGCTTGCACTATCTTTGCAACCTAAATAATCAAGGTATGGCAGGTTCGAACTTTGTAGATTACGTGAAGATATTTGCCCGTTCGGGACACGGAGGGGCCGGCTCGGCGCATTTCCGCCGTGAAAAATTCGTGGCTTTCGGCGGCCCCGACGGCGGTGACGGCGGCAAGGGCGGCAGCATCGTCCTGCAGGGCGACAAGCAGTACTGGACGCTCATCCACCTCAAATACCAGCGCCACCAGTTCGCCGAGGACGGGCAGTGCGGCTCGGGAGCCCGCTCGTCGGGCCGGGACGCCCGGGACATCGTCATCCCCGTGCCGCTGGGCACGGTCGCCCGGCGTGTGGTTGAACAGGAGGACGGCACCACGCTCACCGAAGATGTCGGCGAGGTGACGGCCGACGGCGAACAGCTCGTACTGCTCAAAGGCGGTCGGGGCGGCCTCGGAAACTGGCATTTCAAGAGCGCCACGAACCAGACGCCGCGCTATGCGCAGCCGGGCGAGGAGGGCGACGAAGGCACCTTCATCCTCGAACTGAAGGTCTTGGCCGACGTCGGGCTGGTCGGGTTCCCCAATGCGGGCAAGAGCACCTTGCTCTCGGTGGTCTCGGCTGCCAAACCCAAGATCGCCAACTATGCTTTCACCACGCTCGAACCCAACCTGGGCATCGTCGAGGTACGCGACCACAAGTCGTTCGTCATGGCCGACATTCCGGGTATCATCGAGGGGGCGCACGAGGGCCGCGGCCTGGGCACACGCTTCCTGCGCCATATCGAGCGCAACTCGGTGCTGCTGTTCATGATCCCGGCCGACAGCGACGACCTCAAACGCGATTATGCGGTTTTGCTGGGCGAGCTTACGCAGTACAACCCCGAACTGCTCGACAAGCAGCGGCTGCTGGCCATCACCAAATGCGACATGCTGGACGACGGACTGATCGAAGAGATGAAATCCCACCTGCCCGAAGGCGTCCCGTCGGTGTTTATCTCGTCGGTTTCGGGGCTGAATATCCCCCGCTTGAAGGACATGCTGTGGGACGCGCTGCAACAGTAGCGAAATCCACCTCGCGGTTGGCGATGCGGAGCGTGTATTTCCCGTTGAAATAGTCGATTATCCCATATACGGAGCCTGTGCCCTGCGGTACGGGCTCCGTGGCATAGGTGCACGTACCTGCCGTGCGGACGATGAATTCCCGTCCCGTGTGATCCGCGATCCGCCGTTCGGTCGTCGCGGGGCGTCCGGTCTCGGGATCGGGGTCGCACCAGTTGCCCTGCTGCACGAACCGTACCCCTTCGAAATGCACGTAGGTGTCGGTATGCCGCATGTCTACCTCCCCGAACGTGAACGTCCGAGGCCGTAGGGGCCTGGTTTCCGCCTGCTTCCGCCGCAGGTACAGCGCCGCCTCCGCCTGGGGTATCCTCCCCGGCCCGGCATATTCGTCCGTGGGGCGCGTGCCGAGCATTACCTTGCCGCCGTAGTCGCACAGGAACAGCCCGTTGCAATGGATCGTGACCGCCGTGCCGACCGGGTAGTCGACGTAGAGTTCCGTGGCGTCCACGGCTATCGAAATCCCGCCGCTCGTGTCTTCGACGACCAGCGTTTTGTAGAATTCTCCGTAGAGGTCGTTGCCCGTCACCACGCCTTCGATCGTGATGTCCTCCGTGACGGCGGCCTGTGCTCCCGTGCAACGCGATTTGAGCGCAGCGATCGTGACCGTCCCCTGCGGCGTGTCGTCGTCGAATTCCAGCCCCGACGCCTTGTCGCACCCGGCGAGGGCCGTCAGCGCCAGCACGACGGACACGGCCGTGCGGAGTGCCGTGCGGGATATCGCCGGGAGCCGGTTAACGGGTCCAATCGTTTTCATCGCGCAGTTTGAGAATGTAACGCCCTTCCCCGGTGGCGTCGTATTGCAGGATTCCCGTGAGCGTACAGCGGCCGACGGGTACCTCGTCGTCCGCAAACCGGGCGTAGCTGCGTACATAGGTGTAGACCGCCGCGCCTGTGTCGTCCGTGAAACGCTTGTATCCGGCCCATGTCCCGGGCGTAAGGTCTTCCGGGGTGTAGCTTAGCGCCCCGATCCGTACCAGCGTGCCGCATCGCTCCGGCGTCAGTTCGCCGGGCGACAGCAGGGTAGGGGCAATGGGTTCCAGCGCCTCCCCGTTGCGGGTCACCGCTGCGTCCAGCGCCGCTTTCGACCCTATGTAATCGGTCGCGAAACCGCTTCCTGCGGCGGGCATCCGCCCGGCCTGCAATACCCCGTGGCTTTCGCCCAGCGCCAGGCCCCTGAGCCTGAGCGTGACCTGGCAGCCCTCCGGGAAATCGTTGTGCAGGTGGTCTATGCCCGCCATGACCTCTATCCCCGCTCCGTCCTCTTCGATGCAGAACGTGCGGTAGAAATTCTCGTCGTAATCGCTGGTGGTTACGCGCCCCGACACCACGATGTCCCCCGTGACGGGGAAGGTCGTCCCGGCGAATTTCTCACGCAGCTGCCGGATGGTCGCCGTGACGGGCTCGGGCGTGGCGTCGTCGCCGCGTTCCCCGAACCGGGAGTCGTAACACCCCGCCGCGAGCAGGGCCACGCAGAGCAGCGGCAACAGTCGCATAGGGTTATTGTTCGATGCGTGAATCCTTCAGACCGAGGAAATAGAGGATGCCGTCCAAGCCGATGGTCGAGATGGACTGCCGTGCCGTGGCCTTCACCTTGGGTTTGGCATGGAATGCGATGCCCAGGCCCGCGAGGTTGAGCATCGGCAGGTCGTTGGCGCCGTCGCCGACTGCCACCGACTGGGCGATGTTGATCTCCTCGAACTGGCACAGCAGGCGCAGCAGTTCGGCCTTGCGGCGCCCGTCGACCACCTCGCCGACATAGCGCCCCGTGAGCTTGCCCTGCTCGATCTCCAGCTCGTTGGCATATACGTAGTCGAATCCGTATTTCTGGCGCAGGTAGTTGCCGAAATAGGTGAACCCGCCCGAGAGGATCGCCGTTTTATAGCCCACACGCTTGAGGATCGTCATCATGCGCTCCAGCCCTTCGGTGATGGGCAGGTTACGGGCTATTTCCTCCATGACCGAGACGTCGAGCCCCTTGAGCAGGGCCACGCGCTCGGTGAAGCTTTCGCGGAAGTCGATCTCGCCCCGCATGGCGCGCGCCGTGATCTGTCTCTTATACACATCTGACGCTGCCGACGCGGCCAGTTCGTCGATCACCTCGGTCTCGATCAGCGTCGAATCCATGTCGAAGCAGATCAGGCGGCGGCTGCGGCGGTAGATGTCGTCTTTCTGGAACGAAACGTCGAGCCCGATCTCCGACAGATTCATGAACCCCTCCTGCATCGTGCTGCGCTCCTCGTCGGTGAGCGACCCGCGCACCGAAAGTTCGATGCACGATTTGGCCGCACGGTCGTCCTCGCTGAGCGGGATGCGGCCCGTCAGGCGCTTTATGGCGTCGATATTCAGCCCGTGCTGTGCCACCACGCGTGTCACTTCGGCGATATGGCGTGCCGTGACCGTACGTCCCAGGAGGGTGATGATATAGCGGTTCTTGCCCTGCCGGCCGACCCAGTTGTCGTAGTTCTGTTCCGAAATGGGAGTGAAACGGATCATCACGCCCAGCTCCGATGCCTTGAACAACAGCTCCTTCATGATGTTGCCCGACTTGTCCGACGTGGTCTTGAACAGGATGCCCAGCGTCAGCGACTGGTGGATGTTGGCCTGGCCTATGTCGAGGATGAAGGCGTCGTAGCGCGCGAGTATTTCGGTGAGCGAAGAGGTCATGCCCGGCTTGTCCTCGCCGGAGATGTTTATCTGGATGATTTCGACGTTGTTTTGCATCGTGTAGCGTTTTTCCTTTTTTTCTTTTCCGTAAATTCATAGACAAAGTTAGTAAACTTCTCTTTTTTTTGGTTATTTTTGCAGACAAACTTTATTCCCGGTTTATGTGGCCTCTTTTTTTAGGAACCGAGACGCCCGCGCCGCTGATGCTGCCCGACAGTGTGCAGAAAGCCCATTTCGCGGAGACCGTCCATAAAATTGCGAACCTCGATTTCGAGACCGTATTGCAGAACCTCCTCTCCGAGTCGGTCTGGATACTGCTGAAAATCCTCCTCGCGCTGGCGATCTATTTCGTCGGCCGCTGGATCCTGCGGCGCATCGTCAGGCTGCTCGACCTGGCGCTGGAACACCGCCGTGTCGATATTTCGCTGCGGTCGTTCATGCGCAACACCGTGCGCGTGATCTTCACGCTGCTGCTGGTGCTGATCGTCGTCTCGACGCTGGGCGTCAACGTCACGTCGCTCATCGCCGTCTTCTCCGCCGCCACGCTGGCCATCGGTATGGCCCTGAGCGGAACGGCACAGAACTTCGCGGGCGGCGTGATGATCCTGCTCATGAAACCTTACCGTGTCGGCGACTACATCTCGGCACAGGGGCAGTCGGGCACCGTGCGCGAGATCAAACTCTTCTCGACAGTCATCACTACGGCCGACAACCAGACAATTTACATTCCGAACAACTCGATCGCCACGGCCATCATCGACAATTATTCCACGTCCGATACCCGCCGTGTGGACTGGACGATCGGCATTTCGTACGGCGACGACGTGGATACGGCGCGTGCGGCGATCCTCGCCATCCTTGCCGCCGACAACCGCGTGCTGGGCGACCCTGCGCCCGTGGTGTGGGTCGCGGCCCTTGCCGACAGCTCGGTCAACCTCTCTGCGCGAGCCTGGGTGAAGAACGGCGATTACTGGAATGTGTTCTTCGAAAACAACGAAAAATTCTACAAACAACTGCCCGAAAAGGGGATCAACTTCCCATTCCCGCAGATGGATGTGCATGTGAAAAACAATTAATCTGCCTATAAAATGAAAAAACTGCTTATCATGGCCGTGGCGGCATGCTGCCTGGCGGCTTGCAACAAGGAACTCGGCCCCGAGTATAAGGTTGCGCCCGTAATTTCGAATGTCTCTTGCAGCCCCGGCCTTGATGATGTCCATGCCGGCGATGACGTCCGCGTAACGGCGACCGTCACGAGTGAATACGGATTTACCGGCATCAGCATCCTGCGGGCCCTCAACGACGACGAGACGAAGGTGAAGAAAGAAGGTGCATGGCTGAGTACCAACAAGACGGATACGGAAAAACGCTATTCGGGTACGATCGGCAAGGAGAAGGCCGGCACGAAAGTGACTTTCCAGATACTTGCCGTCTCTGCCTACGGCGTGTATACGTTCTCCGAGGTATACGAATATACCGTGCAGGAAGAGACCGACCCGGAGCCGATGCCCAACCCCGAAGCGAATTAATTTACACACTATATAACAATATGGAATTGAAAGAAATCCTGGCCATCTCGGGCCAGCCCGGACTTTATAAGTATGTAGCGCAGTCCACGCACGGTGTGATCGTCGAATCGTTGCTCGACGGCAGGCGGATGAACGCTTCGGCGACGTCGAAAGTAAGTTCGCTGACCGAGATCTCGATGTTCACCGAGGGGGACGACATTCCCTTGGCCGATGTGTTCACCAAGATCTATGCCCATACGGGCGGCCGCGAGGCCGTCAGCCCCAAGGAGGCCCCCGAAAAACTGAAAGCTTGTTTCGCCGAGGTGCTTCCCGACTATGACCGTGACCGGGTACACGTTTCCGACATCAAGAAGTGCTTTGCGTGGTATGACATCCTCGTCAAAGCCGGGTTTACCGAGTTCAAGCTTCCGGCCGAAACCGAATAACCCCTGAGCCCCGCCCGAGCGGGGCTTTTTTGTTGTGTCGTATCCCGATTAAATTCGTATGTTTTTATCCGTAATCCCCGTGTTTGTATTATCTTTGTTCAACGGATAAAAATATCGCTATGGCTAAAATGACAAAAGTGTTGGCACTGGTTGCCCACGACAATATGAAACGCGACCTGGCCGAATGGGTCGACTGGAACAGCAGGAACCTGAGCCGCCATCATCTCGTTTGTACGGGTACGACCGGTAAGATGGTCGAAAAGACACTGCGGGATCACCGCGAGGAAGACGAATCCGCGGATGGGATCCGGGAATTGTCCGACCTGAAAATCACGCTGCTCAAATCCGGCCCGCTGGGCGGTGACCAGCAGTTGGGGTCGCTGATTGCCGACGGCAAGATCAACGCCCTGATCTTCTTCTGGGATCCCATGTCGGCGCAGCCGCACGACGTCGACGTCAAGGCGTTGTTGCGCCTGGCGACGCTCTACAATGTCCCGACGGCGATCAACCGTTCGTCGGCCGATTTCCTGATCTCGTCGCCGCTCTTCGAGGACGAGGAGTACGAGCCCGTCGTAAAGGATTACAAAGCCTATGTCGAGCGTGTGCTGAAGTAGCCGTTGTATCTGAGCGTATAAACGCCTGATTCCACAGGGGATCAGGCGTATTTTTTGCTGTTTCGCGCAGAGCGGGCAAAACCCCGTTCCATCTCCGTCTCGGCCACCGACCGGAATCAGGCCTTCGTGTGACCCCGTGAAATTACAGGTCGTGCGACAGCGGTTCGGGCACTGTGCCGCTCACGTCGAAATCGCCCCAGCGCTCGGCGATCGAGTCGAGCGTGGCGAACAGCTCGGGGATGTCGAGCAGCGTGACCAGCTTCAGGCGTGTGGGCTTGAAATCGGGCAACCCCTTGAAATAGTTGGACAGGTGGCGGCGCATTTCGAGGATGCCCACGTATTCGCCTTTGATTTCCAACGATTTTCGCAGGTGCTCCTTGGCGATCTCCACCCGCTCGCAGACCGATGGCTGGGGCAGCACTTCGCCCGTGGCAAGGTAGTGTTTCACCTCGCGGAATATCCACGGGCGCCCGTAGGTCGCGCGGCCGATCATCACGCCGTCCACGCCGTAGCGGTCGAACATTTCGGCCGCTTTCGGCCCCGAATCCACATCGCCGTTGCCGATGATCGGGATATGTATCCGCGGATTGTTCTTCACCTTGCCGATCAGCGTCCAGTCGGCTTCGCCGCGGTACATCTGGGCCCGTGTGCGGCCGTGTATCGTGAGCGCCGCGATGCCGACATCCTGCAGGCGCAGGGCTATCTCCTCGATGTTCTTCGACTCGTCGTCCCAGCCCAGGCGGGTTTTCACGGTCACGGGTTTCCCGACCGCTTCCACGATCCGCCGCGTCATTTCGACCATCAGCGGCACGTCGCGCATCATGCCCGATCCGGCGCCCCGCCCCGCGATCTTCTTCACGGGGCAGCCGAAGTTGATGTCGATGATGTCCGGGCCGGCCGCTTCGGCCATGCGCGCCGCCTCGACCATCGGTTCGACCAGATGGCCGTAGAGCTGGATGCCCACCGGACGCTCCGCGTCGTCGATTTCGAGTTTTTTGAGCGACTTGGCCGCATCGCGTATCAGCCCGTCGGACGAGATGAATTCCGTGTAAACCACGTCGGCGCCGAACCGCTTGCACATGTAGCGGAACGACGGGTCGGTCACGTCCTCCATCGGCGCCAGCAGCAGGGGTTTCTCCCCGAGTTCTATGTCGGCAATTTTCATGATTCGCCCGCTTGGTCGTGTGTTACGAGTATTTTGTCGATGCGGACGCCGTCCATGTCGACGATCTCGAGGTCGAAACTGTTCCAGCGGAGCTTCTCCCCCGTGGCGGGAATGTGTTTCAGCTGGTCGAGAACCAGTCCGCTGATCGTATTGTAGGCATTGCGGGGAACGGCGTTCTCCGCGCCGAAGAAGGCCAGGAAATCGTAAAACGGACACTGCCCGTCGATGAGTACGCTGCCGTCCTCGCGCCGTACGATGTCGGGTTCCCCGTAGCCGTCGGGGATCTCGCCGACCAGCGCCTCGAAGATGTCCTTCAGGGTGACGATGCCGCGCGTTACGCCGAATTCGTCGCACACGATGCCGTAGCCGAGCTGCTCGCTGCGCAATTGTTCCAGCGCGCTGTATACCTCGGCTCCCTCGTGGAAGAACTTGGCGGGCGAAAGGTGGTTGCGGATGTCGAATCCGGGGTCGTCGATATGTCGGAACAGGTCTTTCAGGTAGACGACGCCCGCGAGTTTGTCGAGGCTCCCTTCGCCGACGGGATAGCGGTTGTGGGGCTCCCGGTTGACCTGTTCGCGGATCTGTTCCGGCGTCATCGCGGTGTCGATCCATACCAGTTCGCTGCGAAAGGTCATGATCGACTCGACCGTCCTGTCGCCCAGCGAAAATACGCGGCCCATGATCTTCTGCTCTACCTCCTGCACTTCGCCGTCCTCCGCGCCTTCCTGGATGATGGAGCGTATCTCCTCCTCGGTGACCTTCGAATCCGATTTGCGGAGCCCCAGCAGGCGGGTCACGCCTGCGGTGCTGCGCGACAGGAGCCATACGAACGGCGAGGCCAGCAGCGAGAGCAGGCGCATGGGCCGTGCTGCCAGCTTGGCGATCTTTTCCGCCGAGTTCATGCCGATGCGTTTGGGCACGAGCTCCCCGAATATGAGGGTCAGGTAGGTTACGACGATGACGATCGTGATCTGCGCCACGACCGTGGCCGTGCGCAGGGAAATGCCGAGTGCGGCGAGCTCCCGGCCGAATTTCGTGGCCAGCGCATCGCCCGAGTAGATACCCGTGAGGATGCCTATCAGCGTGATGCCGATCTGGATGGTCGAAAGGAATTTGTCCGGGTCTTCGATAAGCTTCTGCGCCTGCCGCGCCCCGGCGTCGCCCTGCCGTGCCTGCATCTCCAGATTGGAGCGGCGCGCCGAGATCATGGCGATCTCCGACATGGCGAAGAAGCCGTTCAGGATGATTAATAATAGAATGATGAGGAACTCCATTGGGGTGTCCGGTTTGTTTGTCTGCAAAGATAATGCATGGCGTGTGTAATGCCAAATTTATTTGTGCGCCCGCCGGTGCCGGGGCAGGGTATTGCACCCTGTCCGAATAATATGGGGCCGGGGATTGAATATTCCCTGAAAAAATACTAAATTTGCGGACAAATTCTTTCACGATATGAATATTGAGAACTTTATTTCGGATGCCGTCCGCCGCTCGGTGGAGGCGCTTTACGGTACGCTCGACGGCGAACAGTTGCAGATTCAGAAGACCCGCAAGGAATTCGAGGGCGATTATACGCTCGTGACCTTCCCGCTGCTGCGACGAAGCCGCAAGTCGCCCGAAGCCACTGCGACCGAGATCGGCGGTTATATGACGGCCAACGTCCCCGAAATCAAGTCTTTCAATGTCATCAAGGGTTTTCTGAACCTCGTGCTCGACGGCGCTTTCTGGGCGGCGCGTTTTGACGAGGTCGCTGCCGATGCCGATTTCGGGCAGGCCCCGGCCACCGGGCGCACGGTCATGATCGAATATTCGTCGCCCAATACCAACAAACCCCTGCACCTGGGGCATATCCGCAACAACCTGCTGGGCTACTCCGTGGCGCAAATACTCAAGGCCCTGTCTCTTATACACATCTCCGAGCCCACGAGACT
>ERZ1504828.301-NODE-301-length-11430-cov-3.484044_pt1 | contig 11430 bp, 9 predicted proteins | sample MGYA00572109_ERZ1504828 | MGnify/ENA primary metagenome ERZ1504828 (study PRJEB39906, sample SAMEA3182109) | gut metagenome | biome: human; feature: gut; material: Stool; isolation source: human stools | place: Canada | collected 2013-04-23 ... | reverse complement strand
GATAGCTACTTCCACCAGAAAGTACTCTTTTCCGTCCAGCCACTCGTCAACAATCTGACAAACAGTTTTCTTTTCTACCATTGATTAACTATATAAGAACAAAAAAAGGAGCTTAATTGCCCCTCCACCTTTCATCCATTGCGGTTGCAAAGATATAAATAATCTATTCGACTACAAAATATTAGAGAAAAAAAGAATGATTTAACGCTCCTGAAAGAAGAAAGTAATGCAAATGACTTCTGTAAAACCGCTTCGATATGGCAAGGTCGATTCTGACATTTTGTATTTTATGCATAAGGAGAATGCCGTATATCCGTCCTTCCGCCGGTCTGAATGGAAATACGCAAGTAAAAAAGTGTATCCGGCAGACTGACAGAGGGATACATAAATACGGACAATGCTGAAAAATAAAACAGACGCGGTTTGGCAACCATAAACTGTTGGTTTGCATTGGATATATGGATCGTAGGCGTTCCATATATAGATGGCAAGTATTAGATATATAGATCGTAAGCGTTAGATATATAGATAGCAGACATTAGATATATAGTTTTGAGGCGTAAGATGCATAGTTATCTTGCATAAAGTCTGTATAACGACTGTATATTATTCAATATTCCGTATTTATATTCCTTTAGAAGACAGAACAAGATGCTATTTCCACTCTTTTATAAAAACGGAGCGTAAGTAATACAGGCTTTTTACTATCTTTCTGCATACAAGAAAGCCAATAGTTCGAAATAAGGGAACTATTGGCTCTATCCATAGGAGGTAAAATGTACCTGAACTTTTATATATTTTTATTTATTCGGCGTATCCCATTTCCTGGTATCCGTACAAGTAATATTCAAAGTTTGATTACCCGTCTGTATGCGAAAGTCGCCTTTTTCCAGAATCCATTTGCCATCATAACCCACGAAAGCAAGGTCGGAGCCTTTCACTTTCAGCGTAACGGTTTTCGTTTCTCCCGGTTGCAGTTCTACTTTCTCGAAAGCACGCAGGCGGCGGATATCAGGAGTCAGGGAAGCGATCAGATCGCTACTGAACAGCAGAACGCTTTCCTTGCCGATACGGTTACCGGTGTTCTTCACATCAACGGTGAAAGTAAGTACATCGTCAGCCGTAAAGTTGTTTTTATCCGCTTTGAGGTTGCTGTAAGCATAGGTAGTATAGCTCAATCCGTAACCAAATGCCCATTGCACGGACATCACGGCATCGTAATCATAAGCACCCGACATCTTTTCAAGATCTTCGCACGGCTTGTAGTCGTAAGTGAACAATGAATTGATTTCCTTCGGATAAGTGTAAGGCATCTTACCGCTGAAGTTGGCGTCTCCTGCCACGAGGTTTGCCAAAGCATCGCCTCCATAGTTACCCGGAAGCATGGTGTTGATAACAGCCTTTGCCAACGGTTCTATTTCGTTGACGATGCGCGGACGGCCTTCGTTCAGAACCAAAACAACCGGCTTTCCGGTGGCAGCCAATGCTTTCACCAGATTGAGTTGGCTTTCGGAGAGGAAGAGGTTGTTCAGGTTACCCGGAGTTTCGCAATAGGAGTTCTCACCCACACAAGCGATGATATAATCCGCATTGGCGGCAGCAGCTACGGCCTTATCTATTTCCGGAGCATTCTCTTCCCACCATGCGCCACCTTCCTTATAAGTGACACCCGGCTCATAGATGATATTGGAAGCACCGAACTTCTGAGTGAACGATTCAAGAATGGTGTTATAATCCGCCGCTAATTCATCCGCCCTGTGTCCTTGCCAAGTGTAAGACCAGCCACCGTTGAGCGTACGCATGGAGTTGGCATTAGGACCTGTAATCAACAGTTTTTTATCTTTGGGCAACGGCAAAATGTGATCGGTATTCTTCAATAAGACCAGAGACTCTTCGGCAGCCTGCAAAGCAGCCGCGGCATGCTCTTTACCTCCGAACAGGGGGAAATCCTTGTGATTATAAGCAGGTGTTTCGAACAAGCCCAAGCGATACTTCATGCGCAGCACGCGGCGTACAGCATCGTCAATGCGGCTCATCGGCACTTCGCCTTCTTCCACCAATTCTTTCAGGTATGTACAGAAACTCCATTCATAAGGCACCATCGACATATCGATACCGGCATTGATAGCTATCTTGATAGCCTCTTTCTTGCTGCCTGCAATCTTATCGCGGGTGTAGAGGTTATTGATATCCGCCCAGTCGGTCACAATCATGCCGTCCCAGTTCAAGTCCTCTTTCAGCCACTCGGTCAGCAGTTCGTAGTTGGCATGGAAAGGAAGCCCGTTGTTCATGGCGGAGTTCACCATAACAGACAAAGCACCTGCCTTGATACCTTCGAGGAACGGAGCGAAATGTTTCTCGCGCATATCCTGCACGGTGATGGACGAAGGGGTACGGTCTTTACCGGAAACAGGCACACCGTAACCCATATAATGCTTGATGCAGGCGGCCACTTGTTGCTTTCCTATATGATTAGGATCACTGCCCTGGAAACCAAATACGGCTTCGCGCCCCATTTCGGCATTCACGTAGCAATCTTCGCCGTAGTTCTCCCAATGACGGGGCCAGCGGGCGTCACGTGCCAGGTCGAGCACCGGAGCATAGGTCCAGGGGATACTTCCGGCCTTGGTTTCATAAGCGGAGATGCGGGCACCTTCACGCACCAGTTCGCGGTTGAAAGTAGCTGCCATATTGATGCCCTGAGGGAAGAAAGTTCCGCCCAATGTATAAGTTGTTCCATGTATCTGGTCTACACCATAAATACAAGGAATACCCATGACTTTCATCGATTTGTCCTGTATCTTCCGGATGATTTCTTCCCACTTCTCTTTGGATTGGGCAACGCCCTGGGGTACATTCAGGATAGAGCCGACTTTGTATTTGCCGATAACGGTATCCAGCAAAGCATCGTCTATCTGAAATTCTTGGGTCGAATTATCACGTTTGGTAATGACGTCAATGGTAAGCTCGGTCATCTGCCCAATCTTCTCTTCAAGGGTCATCTTCTTGAGCAAGGCTTCTACCTTCTTTTCTATTTTCCCGTCTCTTGGGATGGCAGGAGCCACTGTAGTTTGCGCCGTAGCGGTCAACATCAGCCCGGAGAGGGCTGCGGATAAGATTAATTTTCTATTCATGGTATTGTTTTTGGGTTTTCGGAGGCAAAGATATGTCAAAAGTTACCACAGACCACACAGATTCACACAGATTATTTATATATATTGTATTCAATCCGTGTCAATCTGCGTAATCTGTGGGGATAAGTTTCTTATCTGAACAACATCGGAACGAACTCCGTCAGATAAATACGCCAGTTCTTCCAGATATGTCCTTCGTCCGATTCGTAATAGGTATATTTATATCCCTTTTCATCCAGCAGTTTACGGTATTCCTCATTGGCTTTGTAGAGGAAATCCGTCTTACCGATGGCAATCCAGTAAAGGGCGGGATTTTTGTCAAACTGCACTTTCAGCTTTCCTTCCATGTTCTCGTATATCGGTGAAGACACCTCTTTATTAGGCATAATGGCAGCAGAAAACAGTCCGATATAATTAAACATATCAGGATATTGCTTGGAAATATGCAAAGAATGGAAACCACCCATAGACAAACCGGCAATGGCACGACCGGATTTACTCTTTATCGTACGGTAGTTTTTATCGATGAACTTCACGATCTCGGGAAACGCCTGTTCATAAGATCCCTCCATTGTCTTGGGTAACTGCATTGTCGGGGGAACCATTCCACGGGATGACTCTCCAGGAGCAGCCTCCTGTGAAGCATTGCCGTTCGGCATTACTACAATCATAGGCTTTGCTTTCCCTTGTGCAATCAGGTTATCCAGTATCTGTGCAGTACGGCCCAGGGAAATCCATGCCTCTTCATCACCACCCATTCCATGAAGGAGGTAAAGCACGGGATAGCGCTTGCCGCTGGTTTCATAACCGGCAGGGGTATAGACCGTCATACGACGTTCCAGACCAAGCGCCGGACTATCATACCATATCCGGGAGACGGTTCCGTGAGGCACCGGATTGACTTTATAAAAATCGGCACGATCACCGCCTATGATAAATACGTTGGTTAAGGTGGACACATCACGGATCAGGTAGACATTGGCGGGATCGTTCATCCGCAAGCCATCTACTATGAAAGAGTAGCTGTAAAGCTCCGGTTTCAGAGGTTCGGGAGTAGTATATTCCCATACACCCTCCTGCCCTTCCTTCAGATCCACAATTCCGGGAGCCTCGAACTTAGCATTCTTCTGTACAGGCAGGAAATCTCCTGTAAGCTGTACTCTCACCGCTTTTGGTGCTTTGAAGCGGAAGGTTACGGTATTGTTGTCATGAATCTCGGGAGATACCACGGGAGCAGTTCCCCAAAGGGCTTGTTGTGCAAACATCGTCACACCAATCAGCAAGGCGACGGTTAAAGCTGTTAATCTTTTCATAAGTATGTATATATCAATGTTCACGAATATAGTTTATAATCAGGAAACAGGCAGGTTCGAGTACTGTGCCGTGATTGAAGCCTTGCAACTCATACAGAGTCACCTTCTTATTGCCGATATTCTTCGCTACGGAAGCGAATAAAGCGTTCTCTTCCCATCGATCCGCCATTTCCAGATTGCGGTCTCCGGTTATCAGTACGACAGGAGGGGTATCTTTACGCACACGGTTCACCGGGGCATATTCATCTATAATAGGAGTACCGTTCGGTAACCCGCGTTCTTTACGAATCGTGAAATGGGTCACCGTCTGTCCGCTGACGGGAAGATAAGCCGCTACTTTATCGGCATCCGCACCATAAGCTTCCATGTACTTCTTATCCATAGCCAATATCAGTGCAAGGTAGCCGCCTGCGGAATGTCCGGAAACAAATATCTTGTCTTTACTGCCGCCATATTCCTCTATATGGTTGAATGTCCATGCCACGGCAGCCGCAGCATCTTCAATATAAGCGGGATTCTTGGCCTTGGGACTTAGACGGTAGTTCACCGCCACCACTGCAAAGCCTCTGTTCATCAGTTCCTGGGGGATGTGTTTTCCACCGCCTTCCAGACCACCGCCATGAAACCATACGATAGTGGGAAAATCTTTTTTGTCCACCGGATAGTAGACATCCAGTTTGCAACGTTCCTTCCGGTAAGTGTCAGTCTCGGACTTGGCAATATACGGCAGGTCTTTTACGGTTTTATATACTTCCTGCGCATGCAGGGTTAACATACAGAATAATAGCAACAGAAGTGTCACTTTCCTTTTCATGGCATATTTGTTTAAAGGTTTGTAGCTGCAATATTAGGCAAATAATTTTAAAGAGCGGCTTCTTAATTGTTGAAAAGATTGTCTGTACGTTCAATTTTAATCATTACATTTGCGCAAGCATTCAATTTCTTACAATTATGGCACACCACTTGAATACCAACAAACAGTTTATGGTAGGCAACGGCATCCTGGCCTTTGCAGTTATTTTCGTTGTCGTCATCTTCATTTACATGAGCCTGCGCCTGCAGAAGCAGAAAGATGAAGACCGGAACTTTATCGAAACGTACACCATCACCCTGGAAAAAGGATTTATTGGAGACTCCCTGTCACTAATGATTAATGACAGCGTGCTGGTGAATAAGAAAATAACCGAAGAACCATTCAGTATGGATGTGAAACGTTTTGCCGAACAGAGCGCATTGTTGATTGTGGATAAAGCAACGGATCAGCTATCCCTGTTTGAACTGAGTGAGAAAGGTGGTAACTACCGGTTTGAAAAAGAGAATGGGGAAGTAAAACAGTTGGCGCAAAAATAATTCACCACAGAGTAGCACAGAGTCTCACAGAGTTTAATCTATTGAAATAAAACTCTGTGAGACTCTGTGCTACTCTGTGGTGAGAACTTATTTCACCTGAAAATAGAACTTATGCTTCAGTGATTTTCCCGGCATCTTAAATGTCAGTTCCACAAAGTTCTCTTCATCTTCCAGACAGTCTTCGCTATTATAAGTTATCAGAATGTCTTCGCCACATGGCACAGCTTTCAGTTGGGAAGCGCAGTTAGAAGTAAGTTTCGGCATAGCAGCCGTAGTTATCTTCTTTCCTTTTATAAATAAGGAGACTATATAAGCATCCTTGCCGTCCGACTTTCCTTCGGCAGTGATAAAGGTTGGCAACTTCCGATAGTTCTGAACGACACCTTCCGCCCATTCGCGGCGTGTCTTATCGAAGAAGTATTCTACGGCGGGACGCATTTTTGTGATGCACTGGTCTATTTCTTCCACAGAAGAGATATCAGAAATATGCTCTTCCATCTTCTTTATCAAGTCCTCCATCGCACGGTCCTGCTCTTCAAACTGACGGACCAACGCTTTATGTTCGCTTTCAGGGAAGGGGTAGCGTATCGCATAAGCGTACGTTATCTTACCGGACTTCTTATCACGGCGTTTCTCCCAGTACGAACCATCAACTTTAGAAAGTGAGATTCCCTTGATAAAAGGCAAAGAAGCTGCACGGGTAGAACCTTCGGCCATATACTGATCGACAAACTCCGTGATACGGTCACCGTTACCGGAAGTCTGTTTCACTGTATGCGAATCCGAGAACTCGACATTCTGTGCCACAGCCTGAATAATCTGGCGCTTCACACTTTCCAGGCATTGCTGACGCGCCTCTTCCATCGAACCAGTCTCAGCAGAAGCCACGATATAGCCGGACTCCGCAGACTCATACCAGACGGGAGCTTTCTTATCGCTCTTCTCAACGACTTTATATGCCTGGGCAAACAATGAAACTGTTCCCATGCAGAAAAGCAAGGCAACCGTAATTCCTATTCTTTTCATCTTCATAAGCGGTTTTCCTTTCTTTATTTCCAATCAACGGGCAGATTATGGATAATCACTTTACAGTTATCCACCGTCATTTCTACATACGAAAGTGTAGCACAAGGAGTACTGACACCTTTGATTTCGAACACCTTACCTATTCTGACACCTTTCGGCATCTTGTTTCCATAAGTCCAGGAAGTACAGCCATTCGTCTCTATCTGAGAGAAATTAGTAAAGGTCGCACCATCCGGATCAATCGCCGAAGTCATACGAATAGTCGCACTGTTATTCGTCACACCTGTATTGGTGAAGCGGGCATAGACACGAATACTTTCAGCCGTTTCATTGCCTTCACAAGACACCAGTTCGAAAGAAAGGTCATTGCAGGAAACCGAAATCTTACATTCGGGCAAAGGAGACTTCTCAGGCTGCACGACAACCGGTTCAGGAGACGTCACAGGCTCTGCGACAGGAGTAGGTTGCACTTCCGGAGCAGGTTCCGGGGAAGCCGGTTCTTCGGGAGCCGGTTCAGGAGTAACAGGTGATTCTTGCGGCTCCCGCTTCCCTATCTTTTGCAATATACCCAACACCTCATCGTAGCAAGGTACCGTTTCGGGAACTATAGACAAATAATCCGCAGCTTCATTCAAGAGCCCGGCATCTATCAGCACCTCCGCTTTTTTAATGATGACAGGACAATTCTGCTGGTAGAAATCAGCAATACGCTTACGCGTAGTGCGGATGAAACGTACAAAAGCCGGATCGGTAACCTTGATGCCGGAGATAAGCGAAGCAATCGCATCGTCCTTACTCCTGGTAGCGTCTCCCTGTACCTCGATAACGGCCGTTCCATATACACTGTCGTCATACTTATTGCGGGCAGTCAATGAAAATTCACCTGTAACCAGCGTCACGTCCCGCAGTAATCCTTCCGTCTTCTTCGTCTCTCCGAGAACAAGTTCAGGCTGAATGACGAACGCATTGTAAAGTGAAGCAGTTCCGGCATTATTGCGGGCAATAATTTGCTCCACTTTCAGTTTCAGTGCATCCATGTTCTTCTGGCTTAATCCCTTCTGCGTGGGCGTACCCGCCACAAAATGAATGTTATCCTGCGCCGCCGCACCCAGCGAAACGAGCAGCAGTAAAGCCCATAGAAATCTATTCTTCTTCATAAAATGCAGATTTATTTAATGGTTACAGTCAACCCTTGCCCCATTGTAACTACAGAGGCAACATATTCTCCCCCTAATTTCTCATCGAGGAAGTTCTTCAGTTCGGTACTGAAGCGGGAAATGGTATAAGCGCGTCCCTGCGCTTCATCCCAAATTGGCACTTGTACGGACATATCGATCACCTTGTCGTTGCTGCGGCTCATATCGTAAACACCATTCAAGGCGTGAACCTGCAACCAGTCTTCCAATACGGTCTTGAAACTTGCGCTTCCATCGGGCAACGGCTGGTCAAAATCCCAGTCGGTGATAGATTTCGCCAGTACCATTTGGATAGCCATCTCACGACCATTCTTCACAATGTCATTGAAAGAAGCCTGCAACTTGGTAAAGAACTCATCTTTTACCTTTTTGAGAGCATAGTCCGTCAGCTTAATGGTATCTGTAGTGACGTACTTACCACTTTGGAAAGTGGCGCTTGCCAGATTGCCTGCCGTCTGAAATTCAGTTGCCGTCAGCTCCAGCGACACTTCGCTTTGACGTCTAGTATCAGTGGTTGTCATCACTTTGGCAGTCACAATGATATCCGCACCCATATTCTGAATCATCTTAGTTACGGCATCAGACTGAGTACCGGCTGTCAGCACGTCATTCCGTTTCGCCCGTTTCAGTTGGGCAAGGAAATCTTTCGTCTTATATCCGCGTGAACTGAACTCACTGGTCATTTTGCTCACGGCATAACTCAACATCTGATTGTGATCCAGGATAGCACGTATATCTTCATCTTCCCTGGTATAAGGAACCACCGTCACCGTAGGCAAACTTACCTGGCTGTTGGGAGTGCCCACTGCCATACCAAGATTAGTCTGCACCTTATTCCGGTTCAGATCTTTCTGCAAAGCATCGAACAGAATAGTCATTTCCACCGTGCAGCGGTATTGCTTACCTTGTTTTTCCGGTCCCTCCGTAACTGTATAGTCCTTAACAAACACGGAATAACGGTTTTCATCGAAAAAGCGGCGGTCATAGTCAGGTTTTGCAGTAGAAACCATCGGATTTCCCTTATTGACTCCATCCACCCCCGTATAAAATAAGGTATAGAAGGCAGACTTCAATGCCATATTTGCCGCCTCTTTCTTCTTCTCACTGATACCCAGGGCACGGACAGTCAATGTGTTTCCCTGCTGTTGCAGAAAGACCACTTCACTGGAATAATTCTGTCCGCAAAGAGTGGCGGACAGAAATATTCCCAAAAGAAACATAAAACAATGCTTCATAATAACTGTATGGTTTTATTAGTTGAAAATCCCGCCCATCAATGTCTGTTCGCGGGAAACGATTTTTATCGGTTGCTCATCACGGATGGCTTTCATGATTTCTTCACCACCCTTCTGCACCTTACACAAAGAGATATCATCTCCTTCAACCGCCTTCACGGTCAAACGGCCGATTTCCTTCTTGGCTTCGCGTCCGGCAACTTCACGTATGGCATAAACAGTAAATTTCTGGGCTTCTTTCACACCATTCATGGAGCCGAGGTTCATGTACACTTCCTCTGCCTTGCCCTTCTTCTCGCTATTTACTTCAAGGATAGTTCCTTCCATTTTGAAGTATTCATCCACAAAGTCGCGCATGCTGTATACCGCACTTTTGATAGTGTTGGCAATGGCTTCTTCCTTATTGCCACCGGTTCCTCCGGTCAGTCCGCTGTGCTGGAACGTCTTTGTACCGATCAATGTACCGTTCTTCGGATTGATAACTTTCAGTGTATAAGATACTGAGCCATCATAATATCCTTTTCCATCTCTTGTCTTATAAGCAGCAGTCATAGAAGATACCTGACCTGTAATGATGAACTGTGCCCCCAATTCTTCCATCACTGAGAGGCGGTCCATTTCATTATCGTCACCCGAAGAGATATTAGCAGATGAGCGACGTTGCGATTCAATACGCAAGGCATCCTGTGCATCCACATCAATCAGAATCACACGTTCCATCTTCTGTATACCCTCAATCACCGTATTACGCAAGCCCTCTACCCACGAGAACGGTGCATCGCTGGATCGTTTGAAATAGTCAATGAATACCGTAGGTTTTCCCTTCGGCTCATCAAAGTTCTGGCAATAACCGGCAAGTGAATATACCACACAAAACACTAAGAGTACAATCTTTCTCATAAACTTCTTGAATTATATAATTTAAACTTCTGAACTTGCATCTTACTTTAATTTTTCAAAAATAAACATTTGTTATCAAACCGCAAGAGCGTTTACGTTTATTAACTCAAAAAAGAAATACAATCACGGAAAACAGTGACAACCCCTATACCGTGTACCGATTGTATCAGAATCATGTCCGCATCGTACCCGAACCGTATCTGCACCGTACTTGCTCCGTACATTCTCCACTCAGAGGTACCTCTGACCGAAGGAACCACGGAGTTGGTACGGAGCAAGTACGGCTCAGATACAGTTTAAAGGTAATCCAAGTCGTGATAAGTGAGTCGGTAAGTTATGGTAAGTCGTGGTAAGTGAGTTGGTAAGTCGTGGTAAGTGTACAGTAGCAATATGTGGCACGACTTCAAGTGGTTAAAACTCCGTGCGATATTGCCTCAATTCTTTCCGCAAAGCTTGGGCTTTTCCTTCCGTCAATTCATCGAGAAGTGCCCAGAAACGCTCTCCGTGATTCATCTCACGAGTATGAGACAATTCGTGCAGAAGTACATAGTCTATCAGATGTTTCGGCAACAAAACCAGATAGTAAGACAGGTTGATTGTGCGCCGTGCCGAACAACTCCCCCAGCGTCCACTGCTGGAATTGATTTTTACACTTTGGTAAGGCAGATTGTGTTTCTGTGAAAGCATATACAGACGGGGTGGAAGAATGATCTTTGCATTACGACGCAGAGCCTCCTCGATAACTTTACGTAACCATGCTTGTAATTCCGCATCAGTAAAATCAGCTCCCGGCGGACAGATAATCTGCATCTCTCCCAACTCGGAGCGTGAAAGGAAACGTTCGCGCTGTCCGCTTACAAGACTTAATTTGAAGAACTCCGTATCAATCCGAAAATTTAAGTCTATCAGAGGACGAGTATATTTTTTCCGGGCCACCCGCAAACGGGGACGCAGTTCTTCTATCGCATTCTTTATCTCTTTAAGTGTAGTTCCAGGCGGAATGGTTACATAGATAGCGTCTTCCCGCGTACGAAAAGTCAAACGCCGCGCACGGGTATTCACTTTAATAAGAAAGCGTCCAAGTTCATTATCTTCCAATACATTTTCCAAAACGACAAAACCTCCCAATGAATAAACAGACAAATAAACGAAATATCGTTCGAATATACAAATGACTAGATACCCAAAAACGGACAAGTGTCCGAAAATGAACACCTGTCCTAAAAGAATATATACTAATTATCAGCACTTTATTAAATTGGCATGAATATTGACC
>ERZ1504828.256-NODE-256-length-12429-cov-15.747454_pt1 | contig 12429 bp, 5 predicted proteins | sample MGYA00572109_ERZ1504828 | MGnify/ENA primary metagenome ERZ1504828 (study PRJEB39906, sample SAMEA3182109) | gut metagenome | biome: human; feature: gut; material: Stool; isolation source: human stools | place: Canada | collected 2013-04-23 ... | reverse complement strand
CGGAACGGAACGCGCTGATGGAAGAGTACATGCAGTATATGGATGAAGCCCTTGCGCTGCGTGACAACCTGGCTGCCGCCACGGGCTACGACAAGACCGAAGCCGGCGGCACCAGCCAGCGTGCGAAAGCCGGGGGCTTTACGGCCATGACACAAGACCAGGGGACGAAGCTGGAGGGCATGTTCACCAGCGGGCTGCAGCACTGGAGCAGCATGGACGACCGGCTGGAAAGCGTGGTGGAGAAGATGGACACGGCCGAAGGGCACCTGGCCCGGATAGCCGAGAACACCGGTGTGAGCGCCGGACATCTGGGCGAACTGAAGGAAGTGATAAAGAAAATGATACGTGACGGACTAAAAGTGAAGTGATATGGGCAATATACTGAGCGGACTGGTGCTGGTGAACGGCACGGACATCTGGACGGAATACGGCGTGTTTTTGGTGGAAGAGCGGCGCGGCGGCATGGAGAACCTGACGGCCATCCTGACCCCGAGCAAGGCCAAGAAGGATACTGTCGTGGACATACGGGAAGAGGACGGGGAGAAATACTCTGCAGTTCTTAACCCCAAGAACGAGGCGCGGGATGTGACACTTCATTTCGCCCTGTACAACAAGACACAGGCCGGCTGGATGAAGAAGTACTTTGCCTTTGTGAATTTCCTGAAGCAGGGGAAGGACGGCTGGCTGGAGATCCGTTTTCCCCAGCTGGACCTGCAGCTGCGGGTGAAGTATGCCGACTGCACGAAATTCACCCCGCTGACCTATCTGTGGACGGAAGGCGTGCATGCCGGAAAGTTCAAGGTAAAGTTCCGGGAACCGAAACCGATTATATAACCATTCAAACACTATTAGAATATGCTTCTAACGATATATGACAAAGCCGGGACCAAGCGTGCGGACGTGGCTGTGAACGACAGCTCGACGCAAAGCAAGGAATTACAGGGAGAGAATGTGCTTTCCCTGTCGTTCAGCTATTATGCCTTCGTGCCCCTGGACGTGAACGACTACACGGACTATCTGGGCGAACGGTACTGGCTGACGGAACGCTACACGCCGAAGCAGGTGAGCGAGGGTGAATGGGAGTATAACCTGAAGCTGTACGGTATCGAGAGCCTGATCAGGCGTTTTCTTGTGCTGGAGACAACTGACGGCGACACCAATCCCCTGTTTACATTGACGGCCACGCCCCGTGACCATGTGGCGATGGTAGTGAAGGCCATCAATGACGGCATGGGTAACATTACCGACTGGAAGGTGGGGCAGGTGGACGGTACCGATCTTATCGTGATCGACTATGAGGGCATGTACTGCGACCAGGCTCTGAAGGAGATCGCCGGCAAGGTGGGAGGCAAGGCCGAATGGTGGGTCGAGGGGCAGACGGTGAACGTGTGCCGTTGCGAGCACGGCGAGGAGATCACGCTGGGATACGGCAAGGGGCTGACCTCCCTGGAGCGGGATACGAGCAATACGGCGAAGTTCTATACGCGCCTTTTCCCGATCGGGAGCAGCCGGAACATCGACGCGGAGAAATACGGCAGTCCCCGTCTGATGCTCCCCGGAAAAAAGAAGTACGTGGAGGTGGGCGTGGACGAGTACGGTATCTATGACCATTACGAGCAGGCCGCCTTCAGCGGTATCTATCCCCGGCGGGTGGGCACGGTAAGCAGTGTGCGCAGTGAGGAGGTAAAGGACGAGGAAGGGAAGACCTTTACCGTCTATTACTTCAAGGACGGAGGGCTGGATTTCGATCCTAACGATTACGAGCTGGCCGGTGAGACGAAACGCGTCTCCTTCCGGAGCGGCGACCTTTCCGGGCTGGGGGAGGGGGACGACCATTATTTCGAGGTGAACTTTGACAGCGCCACCCGTGAGTTCGAGATCATCACGATCTGGCCTTATGGCGACGACACGCAGCTTCCGGGCGGCAAGCTCGTCCCGAAGGCCGGGGACACCTATGTCCTTTGGAACATCCGGATGCCGGACAAATATTACCGGCTGGCAGAGGAGGAGTTCCGGAAAGCCGTCGATGACTATAACAAGGACCACTGGCTGGACATTGCCGCCTACAAAGCCCCGACGGACCCGGTGTACATGGAGGAGCACGGCATCGACCTGTTTGTGGGCAGACGGGTGAAGCTGGAGAGCCGGAAGTATTTCCCGGAAAAAGGCTACCGGCAGAGCCGTATCACCAAAATCAGCCGCAAGGTAAACGAACCCGGGCAGATGGACATCGAGATAAGCGATGCGCTGCAGGTGGGCAAGTTCGACAAGGTGACGGACAGCATCGGTGCGCTGAAAAGCTATACGAAATCAAAGACGGAAGGTGTTGCCCTTCCGGACATCATACGAAGCTGGGACAAGACGCTGCCCACGGACAACAACCTGTTTTCCGCCCGGCGCAGCCAAAAAGAGTTCCTGAGCAAGAACCATCCGGACACAGCCAAGGAGCCCATCCGATTTCTGAAGGGTGTGAGCTTTGGCGAGGCTGCCGGGGGCAAGCCCTGCGGCAGCGTGGACGGTGAGGGCAATGCCGAGTACCTGACTGCCGTGATCCGCGAACTGCTGCGCAGCACGGAGTTTGTGGACGGGCTGACCGGTGAGGGCTGGCAGCTGTGGATTGACCAGCTGACCGGACTGACGAACCTGACGGTGGACAAAGTGACTGCCCGGCAAAGTCTGGTGGCACTGGAACTGCTGATAGAGCAGGTGCGCAGCGTGTGCGGCCAGCTGGTGGTGTCGGCAGCCAACGGCAAGATCAAGGACGTGGTAAAGCAGGGCGACAACTACCGCATCCTGTTTGAGCAGGAATCGGGCTTTGTGGCTCATGACCTGATGCGCTGTGCGGTTACAGGCGGGGCAAAGCTGAAAGCATACTGGGTTGAAGTGGCCTCGGTGATAGCCGGCGGTGTGCTGGTGCCGGTTAGCGAGTTTGGCGAGGTGAAGCCGGAGGCAGGCGATGAGTGCGTGCTGATGGGCAACACGGAAAACCCGCTCCGGCAGAACCTTATCTCCATTGCGGCCACGGAGGACGGACAGCCCCGTATCGACATTCTGGACGGTGTGAAGGCCAAGAACTTCAACGGCTGCCTTCGTTGCCGGCTGGGTAAGTTGGACGGCATCAAAAGCAGTGCTTTCCCGGCAGACAAACAGCCGAAGGGAAACGGCCTGTATGCCGACAACGTGTGGCTGAAGGGTACGTTTGTGCTGATGACCGGCGAGGACATTCTGACGCGGTTTGAGATAACCGAGGGAAAAATCCATTCGGCCGTGGAAAGCTTGCGCAAGGAAATACGCGAAGACCAGAGCTATCTGGACAACAGCAGTTTTGCCGACGGCATGGACAAATGGAAGACGGGCAGCAAGGCTACGCTGTTTACTCTGGGCGGACGCTGGATTTGGGCGAACGGCGGTCCCTACAGCACGAAACCGGACGGACATGCCGAGATACGGACCGACGGCAAGGTGCCTTATGCCTATATCCGGAACAGTTACATCTTGCAACGTCTGAAAGACTTCCGGCTGGTACCGGAGTACCGGCAGACGAACAGCCAGGGCGAACGGGTTCCCGGCGTGGTGTATCTGTCGTTCAGTTACCGGGTCATCAAGGCCGGACGGTTGAAGATAGAATTTGTGGGTGCTGACAAGACCGGGTTTGAAAATTTCAACCTGTTCGGACACGAAGAAGACTTGCCCGCGGGCGGTGAGAAGATGTTTACACTGGACGGCCTATGGAACGGAACGGGCGATTTCAAGCTGTCGTTTTCGGGTGTGATTTACATTTCGCTGCTGGTATTCTCTACCAACAAAGCGGACGCACTGGCCTATAAGTACCGGACGCTGTTTGAGCAGAGCGACCGGCTGGTGAAGATTTCGGCGGCGGTGTTTGACAAGGACGGTGAAGCACTGAAAGAGACCGGATTGGTGGTGAAGCCGGAGGGAGCCGGGTTGTATGCACAGGATGCCAGCGGCAAGGTGGCCCTTATCGGAGTCAGTGTGGAAGATACGGACGAACATGGTAACCCTGTGAGCAAAATCAAGCTGACAGCCGACCATATACAGTTGGAGGGACTGGTAACGGCCAACGGCAACTTCAAGATACTGGAAGACGGCAGCATGGAATGCCGGAATGCATCTGTATATGGAAAAATATTTGTTGAAGACGGAGGAAAGGTAGGAACATTTACAGTTGAAAGGAATTGCATGCTTTGGAGCAACGGGGATGCTGAAATTCGATTGGGGTATGACGGCTATTGGACCGGAGATACCTGCATATATGCCAAGGCAAACAATTTTAGCAATGCAATCATGGGTATCGCTCCATTTGGTGGAGCCGGTATTTATGGAAGTTGCCGTGATAAGCCTACTTACCCTGACAAATTTACATTTTCAGCAGGATATTTCGATGGCGATGTGTTGGTGCATTCCGGAAACATTCTGGTGAGTGGAGGTGTGGTACAAGCTGATAAAATGCTTCCTCAAAATGGCTGGTCTGGGCGATTCAAAGGAAAAACAGTAGAAGTACAGAATGGAATTATCATTAACGTGTCATAAAAATGAATAGTTATGAAGGTGAATTTTAATAAGACGTTTAAGGATTATAGGGGGAATGACCTCATAGTCGGTGGAAAGGTCCAGTTGATGACAGATATTATAGCTCAATGCCTTTTTAATGGGGAAGGTGCTCGATTATCCGGTGATTCTAATAAAGATAGCATCCGTAAAATACATTCTTATGAATTGTGCATGCGTCTCATACAGGCAAAAGGGGATTTATCTATCAGTGCTGAGGATGCTATACTTATAAAAGAGTCTATAACCGGACTTACTCCAGGATGTTATTCACAAATCGTAAAACTGATAGACGAATAGGCTTATGGCAGAAATGACGCAAGAAGAACTGGTTCAGGAAGTACTGGACCGTGTGCTCCAGTCCTCTACCGGTGTGGAGGACCTGGAAACCGTCACCTCACTGAACGGTGTGAAATCACTGCCCGGTGAGAAGGACGGGAAAATGGTGAACGTCCCCCTGGAACTGATAGGTAAGCCTGCGAGCGATGCCGCCGCCCGAGCCGAGGCTGCCGCCAAGAAAGCGGAAGGAGCCGTAGCCGGGCTGGAGGAAAAGACCCAGGCCGCCACGGAAGCCGCAACCAAGGCCAACGAAGCGGCAGCCAAGGCAGAAAATGCCGCTGCCAAGGTGGAACAGACTACGGCAGCAGCCGTCGGCGGAGCTACCGCACGCTTTTCCTCATGGATGGAAACAGGCAATGTCTTACCTGACAAGAGTACCAAGCCGGGCGGCAACGTGGTGTATGTGGCCAGTGCCGGGAAATTTGCCTACCACATGGACTCCACCCTGTACGGGGACTGGGACGTGGCGGGAGTACCCCCTGCCGGCATGTTCATGAATGCGGACCGGACAGCCATCCTGCCGGACAAGCTTTACCTGCTGGGTGATGCCATATATACCGGAACAGAAGGCCGCCTGAGACTGCTGGCCTACCGGCATGAGGTGATGAGCGGGGAAGCTTACGAGGCACTGCAAGACAAGGATGCGAATACGCTGTATCTGATTTATGAGGAGGAGTGACGATGATAACCATAGGCGGTAAGGAAATAACGGCTGCGTATGTGGGAAAACGTGCCCTGTCGGCTGTCTATGCCGGGGCAAGGCTGGTATGGTCCGCAATCAGCAGCTGTTTCGGACTTGGATACTGGAAAGGCGACGAGCCATGGAACGGGTCGGACGCATGGAACGGTAGCAGTAAAACTGATAAATGAATGATTATTATAAAAGGACAGTATTATGGCAAAAAGGAAAATAAGCGGAATCATCAACGCGACTGAACATCCGATGAATCTTGAAACACCGTGGAACCAGAAACAGCCGGACGGCACCTATCATGCCTATGCCGGGGACGATGTCGAAGCGTTTCTGAAGAAAGAGCTGTCAAACCGTACCCCAACCGAGGAACTGGTGAGCGGCGAGACGAAGCCCCCTACATCCGGAACGGTGTTTGATGCAATGGTGGGTACGGTGACGGACGTGGATGTGCAGGACAGTGAGGACGGCACCCAGTATGTGATGACCGTCAAGCAGAAGGATAACCAGGGCGGCGAGAGCTCGAAGGAAGTGCGCTTTTCCAAGTACACGGATGACGACAAGGTGGTGGTGAACATCGACCTGACAGACAGCGGCGGCGCGGGACTTCCCTCCCAGCAGTACCTGGCACTGGGAAGCGGCTTTGTGGTGAAATACTCCGTGGGCGTGGGTACTGCCGGTGGCGGTACGGTGGACGGCTACAGCGACCTGAAAGCCCGCGTGATTGTGAAACGCGGTTCGACCGTGATCAGTGAGTTCCAGGATGCGGAATTTGTGGGTGTGACAGCCGGACAGAGCTACACCTTTGACGCATCGCCCTACCTGAAGGATGCCACCGCCTATACCGTGCAGGTGGAGGCGCAGGCTACCTACCAGGGCGGCACGCTGATGAAGACAGCCACGGCCAAGGTGACCATGGTGGCCATGACGCTGGAGACGACCTACTCGGTGGGCAACGGGCTGGCCGACGGCGGATACCGGAACGACGTGAACATCCCCTTTACGGCCAAGGGTACGAGCGGCGAGAAGAACATCTACTACCGTGTGAACGGCAGCCAGGCTTTTACCCTCGGTCTTTCGGCCGGCAGCGGGGTGCAGCAGAAGAACGTGACCATCCCCCTGACGCAGATGCAGGAAGGTACGAACGTGGTGGAAGCCTACGCACAGCATGAGAACTCCGGTGTGGTGAGCCAGGTGCATTACATTACGCTACTGAAGGCAGGCGGCGGTGTGACGGCCTATGCCGGCATGATGTTCAGCCACCGGGCTGCGGGATTCCAGCGCGACTGGAAACGCCCGGTGCTGGAGGCAGAGCAATTTACGGCATGGAGCTTTTCGTATGCCGGCTATGACCGCGATGCGTACACGGCCCGCGTGAAAGTAACGAATCAGGGCAGCGTGGTGAAGGAAGACCTGCTGCAGCGCGGCGAGACCGGCAGTTACGGGCGGACGAACGTAAATGTGGAACCGCTGGACTACCGCGTGTCGTGCGGTGATGCCGTGCTTGAGGTGAAGGTGAACACGACATCGCACCCCGACATTGAAGCTACGCTGGCACCGGATGCCGTGTGTACGTTTGATGCCTTCGGACGCAGCAACACGGAAAACAACCCGGCAAGCTGGGTGAGCGGTGACAAGCGGATGGAGTTCCGGGACGTGCTGTGGAGCGTGAACGAATACGGGGCAGGTAGCGGCTGGCACAAGGACCGCCTGCTGCTGGCCGGCGGTGCTGGCATGACCCTGACCGCCGACGGCGGTTATCGTCCCTTCAACGAGGCGGACAAACCCGAGGGATTTGCCATCCGTGACGTGGGCATGACGCTGGAGATAGAATACAGTACGGCCAACGTGACGGACACGAATGCCGAGCTGATCACCTGCCTGGGGCAGCTGGACAACGGCAACCGGTACGGGCTGATTGTGACTCCGGAAGAGGCCAAGTTCCTGACCGGTGTGGTGACCGAGGCGATGGATGCCGGACAGGTGCTGCGCTATGAGGACTCGGTGGGTACGAAGTTCCAGCCGGGCACGAACATCCGCATTACCTATGTGTTCTACCCGAACGTGCAAACGAACGAACAGCGCACGCTGATCGGCTTCTATGTGAACGGTGAGGAAAGTGCCGCCTCGAAGTGGCTGGACAAGGTGAACTTCAACATCCAGAGCCAGCTGGAGTTCAAGTCAACGGGTGCGGACCTGAACGTGAAGATCGTGCGCATCTACAACAAGGCGCTGACCTCGGACGAGGTGCTGAACAACTACATCGTGGACCGCAACCACCTGGAAGATGCCGACGGGGAACCGGGCGTGCGCTCGCTGGATGAGGACAACCGCGTGCTGAACGAGGGGGACACGGTGAGCATGGAGAAACTGATGGGACTGATGAAGAAACGCCGGAACTCGATCCTGGTACTGATAGGCACGGGCAGCGTGGGAAGTGAAGTGCCGAGCGAGAGCGACACGCTGAATGTGATGGATGCGCTGGCCCAGCTGAACAACAAGAAGGCCAACAAACTGTGCCGGGAAGTGAGATTCTACAACGGCGAGAACCGGGCGCTGGACTGGATAGCCCGTGACATATATCTGCGTATTCAGGGTACCAGTTCGGTGAACTATGCCCGCAAGAACCTGCGCTTCTACTTCCAGAAGACAGCCAGCGGTTACACGGCACGGATGACCTACGGCGAGATAGACGGCAACGGGCAGCAGAGCAACCCGACAGCTACGGAGGGCAAGAAGAACCTGTTCCGGTTGCGGGGCAACTCGGTGGGCGCGAAACTTGCCTGTGCGAAATGTGACTTTTCCGACTCCTCCATGACGACCAACACGGGCGGTGCGAAGTTCATTCATGACGGCATGAAGGAAATGGGAATCCTGACCCCTGCCCAACAGTATGCCGCCGACCATGCAGATACGTGCAAGGAAGATATACGCTCGGCCATTGACGGCTTGCCCTGTGACCTGTTTGTGGCCAAGAGCGTGGATGAGGATCTGACCTATTACGGCCAGTATAACATGAACAACGAGAAGAGCGACAGCTACCCGATATTCGGTCAGGACAAGACTATCGGCGGCGAGCAATGGGGAACCGGTGACACCCTGAACTACCTGCAGGCGAACGGCGACCGGCCGAAGGAATACCTGCCCATCTGCATCGAGACGTTGAACAACTCGAACGACCTGTGCCTGTTCCGCTGGCTGCCGTCCACGGAGCCCGACCATACGGACTTCATGGATTTCAACTTTGACGGCGGTTTCGAGTTCAACCATCCGAAAGACGTGTTCTGGAACGATGGCGGAGGCGATGCCGAAGAAGAACCGAACATCAAGGAACACCTGGGCACCGGTGACAAGTACGACAAGATGTACAAGGCGCTTGACCGCATGATGAGTTTCCTCTATAAATGCGTGAGGGAAACGCCTGCCGGCAAGAATCTGGCCTATAACAAGGAGACGCACACCTTTGACGGGGTGGACTATGAGGATGACGGCAACAAGTTCCCGACGGCCAAATGGGTGAGCCCGACCTTCAAGGCGGAAGCCGGGAAGTATTTCAACCTTCCCAACCTGGCCGCCTACTACCTGTATGTACAGTTCAACCTGGGTGTGGACCAGCTGGCGAAAAATATGCTGGTGCGGACATGGGACGGCGTGATGTGGTGGATAACCTATTACGACGGTGACTGCCAGCTGGGTTCGGACAACAAGTCGTTCCTGACCGGGAAGTATGACGACAACCGGCAGACGAAGCGCGACGGTGCCTACGTGATGCAGGGACACAACAGCTGGCTGTGGAACCTGATACTGGGCAACATGGGCAATCTGCTGGAGGAAGTGATGACCAAGGGCGTGAACGGCGGTACCAGCTTCATGAGCGCCTTCAGTATCCAGAAAGCCATTGACCATTTCGATACCGAACAGATGAAGAAGTGGTGCTCACGCCTCTATAATAAGTCCGGCATCTTCAAATACATCTACCCGTTCCTGAACGAAATGCCGGTGGGTGCGGACGGCGCGAAACAGACCTATCCACAAATCTACGGCCTGAAGGGTTCGTTGAAAGCGCACCGGAACTACTTTATCCAGCGCCGGTACGACTTGAAGCAGGTGGAGTACGGCTATGTATCTACGCTGGGTGCCCAGTTCTACCAGAGTACGGCATCGCTGGACAAGGCTTATAAGCTGAAACCGATGCAGTACCGGCTGACCATCCCGTACCGTGTGCAGTTATCTACCAGCAACGGCGTACAGGCTGACAGCGGCGTGGTGGATGCAGACGTGCTCCACTCCCTGCAGCTGACCCGTGCCTTCGGTGAGAACGACCCGCTGAAGATAGTGGGTGCGGGCAAAATCAAGGAACTGGTGTGGCATGAAGATGCGTTCGCCATCGGCTTCAACTTCGGTCTGCTGACCTCGTTGGTCAAACTGGACATGAGCGTGGAGAAAGCCAGCGGTTACCGGAACGGCTCGTTCATGGCTTCGACCAACGGGATGCTGCTGCTGGAAGAAGTGAATATGCGGAATAACCTGCTGGCCCGGAACGGGGACAACGGAAACGTGGCCACCTTGGACCTGAGCTGGCAGGGGAGACTGAAGAAACTGGACGTAAGAGGTACGGGACTGACCCGAGTGAAACTGGCCACCGGTGCACCCGTTGTGCAGTTATGCCTGCCGGACACGATTGAGGAACTGTTTCTGGAATATCTGACCAAGCTGCAGGACAGCGGCCTGGTGCTGGAAGGTATCAACAACGTACGCGGCTACCGCTATACCAACTGCCCCGGCATCGACGGGTTCGTCCTGCTGGAACGCCTGCACCAGGCGAAGCAGGACGGCAGCGGCAAGCTGGAACGCTTTGTGCTGGAGATAGACCGGGAAGACGACGGAACCCTGCTGAAGAAGTATTTCGACTACGGAACGTATACGCAGACGGGTGCCGTGGATGACCGCCACTCGGGCCTGCGCGGAAAGCTGACCCTGACGAAGTATCTGGCTGACGAGGAACTGGAGAAGTATGCCGCCCGTTATCCGGAACTGACCATCAAGCAGCCGCCCTATACGATGATTGAGTTTGACGACAGTGTGGCCGACGATGCCAATGTTTCAAACCTGGACAACAAGACGGGGTATAAATTCGGCAATACGTACAAAATGAGCGGGCATGTGAATGCCATCCTGTCTAAGCGCCACCGCGTATTGGCCAAAGTGACCAAGATGCCCACGAGCCGGAAAGTGGAGATAGCCGGGCAGCAGGTGGAAGTGAACAACCCGGACGGGGAGATGACCTATTTCCCCCTGCATGACGAAAGCTCGAACTTCTATGCCGATGCGGAGGATATGAACGACTGCACGATGGCGAAGCTGGACGGCAGTGAGGGAGACTGGATGATGTATGAGCCGTTCTACTGGAGCAAGGGCATCAACGATTATTTGAACAACAAGAAGTATGCCTGCTACAGCAGCTACCCGGAGGACGAGATGCCCCCTGTTCCGGAGGCAACAGTACTGACGCTGGATGCCATCAAGGAAACGCAGGGCGGCTGGCTGGGTGAACGCAAACTTATGAGCGGCAAGCCCACGCTGAAAGAATCCTATACTACGGACAAGGCCTATTCGGTATGTAAGGTGGACGTGTCCGGCTACAGACGTGTCCGCTTCCCGAGTGTTCCCGGCACGGGGCTTATCGGCAGTGTGTTTGTGGATGCGGAGGGAAACATTCTGAAGAGCATCGTGGTGCCGACCATCGGCTTGAAATTTGAGGCCGGCATGTATTTGATAGCAGACGTTCCGGAACGTGCGACCGCCCTGCATTTCTCCATTCTGAACACGGCAGAGTTTGACTGCGTGGTGCTGAGCAACAGCGACAAGATAGAGGACATGGAACCGGATTGGGTGGCCAATGAGGAACATCTGTGTGCTGTAGTGGGCAGCTCGGTGGTGGGAAGCAAGCTGCGTGCTTGCATTACAGGAAACACCACATCCGGCAGTATGACGTGGACAGACTTTCACTATTACAGCCAGCAGCGGGGTATGCAGCAGATAGATGCGCTGATGCACAGCCGCATTGCGAATCTGAGCTATGCACGGTACGGGCGTAGGGACATGCAGGAACAGTGCGGTGCCGGACAGAATAATTACAATAGAATAACGGGTGGAACGGCCGAACACGGGATGACAGACACCATCGGCTATGATGAAGCGTATGTAATCAATAATAAAATCACGAATTCGCTGGTAGACGGCCTGGTGCACCAGTATGCCTGGTACAAGAGCCGGGACGAATACGGGCAGGCGACCGTGGTGCAGGTGAACAATATCTGCTGCCTGGGCTACGAGGACATATACGGCAACAAGTATGACATGATGGACGGCGTGGATTTGCCGAATGACAGCGGCAACGTGGGCAAATGGCGCATCTGGATGCCGGACGGCACGGTGCGCTGGGTGCAGGGCAAAACATCCAGTGACCAATGGATAACAGGTGTGGCGCATGGCAAGTATATGGACATAGTTCCAGTAGGTAATCTGAACGGATCATCTTCTACCGACTATACCGATAAGTACTGGATAAGCCTCTCTATAGTCCGTGTGGTCTATCGCGGGTGCAACGGTGCGAATGCGGGTGGCGGTGTGTCGGGTGCGAATGCGAATAACGATGCTTCGTACACGGGTGCGAATGGCGGCTCGCGTCTGGCCTTCCGCGGCAAAATCGTCCGGGCGCAAAGCGTTGCAGCGTATAAGGCGATACGCGAGGTGGCGTAAGCGCAAAGCGCCAAAGCGTGGAGCGAAGCGACTAAAACGAAAGAACGGGATTCGGATGGTTTCCGAAT
>ERZ1504828.251-NODE-251-length-12538-cov-4.005928_pt1 | contig 12538 bp, 8 predicted proteins | sample MGYA00572109_ERZ1504828 | MGnify/ENA primary metagenome ERZ1504828 (study PRJEB39906, sample SAMEA3182109) | gut metagenome | biome: human; feature: gut; material: Stool; isolation source: human stools | place: Canada | collected 2013-04-23 ... | reverse complement strand
AGGCGGGCGTAGCCTTTGCCGAGCAGGATATCCATATTGTCGGGAAAGCGTGCGAGCGCCATGTCGGAGTATTTCGTTACGGAGTCGGGGCGGTTCAGGAAGGTTTCTATCCCGATGACCTGGTTATAGGCTTCCAGTATGTCGGGTTTCATGCCGATGAACGACTTGTAGAGTCCGAGCGCCTGTTCTATCTCCCCGCCCCGTATCAGGTGCGTGGCATACAGGTCCACCACGTTGTAATCGTCCGGATACTTGGCGATGAGCGTCAATATGAGGGAGTTGATGGCGAAGTAGTTGCGCCGGTAGAACTCCAGGTCGGAGGTGATGTCTTCGAAGATTCTTTTCTTCCCCTCCAGCGGCATGCCGTTGTTTTCGAAAATCAGTTTCAGCGTGGCGAGGTAGTTCCCCGCGTCGTTGGATTTACGGTAGAAATCGGCCAGCGAAGAGAGGGTTTCCATGTTCCCCGAATCGAGCCGCATGGCCTCCGCATAGTTGGCCAGCGCCAGCGAGTCCTTGCCCATCGCGCTGTATATGTCGCCGAGGATACGGTAATTGCCGTCGTCGTAGGGATAGTCGCCGGCCAGCTTTTTCGCCTCCTCCACGGCCTTGTCATAGAGCCTTAGCCGTATCAGTATCTCGCGTTTGTAGGTGGAGAGCTCTTCGAGACGTCCCAACCGCATCTCTGCGGTGTCGAGGATGGCTATCGCCGTGAAGGGTTGCCCCTTGTAGTCGTAAAGGGCTGCCAGCAGCCGGTAGTTGAGCGGATTGTGCGGGTCGTCGCGCATCAGGCGGGTGTAGATGCCCATCGCCTCGTCGTACTTTTCGGACATCACCAATGCCCGTCCCAACTGGTTCTGATAGGCGAGGTTGGCCGTGTCGAGCGCATTGGCCGTTTGGCTGTAGGCCACGGCCCGCTGTGGGTCGGTTTCGAGCAGTATTTCGGCTATCTCGTAGTAGGCCGGGGCGTAGGAGGAGTCCGCCTGTATGGCGCGGCCGAAGCAGGCGATGCCCGCCTGCATGTCGCCCTTCACGGTATGGGCCTTGATGCCTTCGGCATGGTAGTAATAGGGGGCGTTGCGGCCGGCGAAATCCCCTTCGGCCGCCGCCTGCGACGTGCCGTGCGTGGTCACCGTACAGGATATGAATCCTGCCGCCGCGATGCCTGCTGCTATCACCCTGATGTTTTTCATGCCGTTTCCAAATGATGTATGCGGAGCGGAACGCCGCCTTCCCGCTTCTTGCCGGACGGTTTTCGTGCCGCCGGAAGCGGGTATCAAATCACCGTGCCGAATTGGCGCAGGAACCGGATGTCGTTCTCGAAGTAGAGACGGAGGTCCTTGACGCCGTATTTCAGCATCGAGCAGCGCTCTACTCCCATTCCGAACGCGAACCCGCTGTATTTATTGCTGTCTATGCCGCATGCTTCGAGTACGTTCGGGTCCACCATGCCGCATCCCATGATTTCGAGCCATCCGGTATGTTTGCAGACGTTGCACCCCTTCCCGCCGCAGAGGTTGCAGGAGATGTCCATCTCCGCCGAGGGCTCCGTGAAGGGGAAGTAGGAGGGTCTCAAACGTATTTTCGTCTCCGGGCCGAAGAACTCCTGTACGAAGTAGAGAAGCGACTGTTTCATGTCGGCGAAGGAGACCCCTTCGTCGATATAGAGTCCCTCTATCTGGTGGAAAATGCAGTGCGCACGGTAGGAGATGGCTTCGTTGCGGAAGACCCTGCCGGGGCATACTACCCGGATAGGCGGTTTCTGCGTCTCCATGGTGCGTACCTGAATGGAGCTGGTGTGGGTACGGAGCAGGATGTCGGGGTCTTTTTCGATGAAGAACGTATCCTGCATGTCGCGTGCCGGATGTTCCGGCGGGAAGTTCAGGGCCGAGAATACGTGCCAGTCGTCCTCTATCTCCGGGCCTTCGGCTATGACATAACCGAGCCGTTCGAATATACCGCATATCTCGTTCCTTACCAGCGATATGGGGTGCCGGCTGCCGAGCGGCTGCGCGGTGCCGGGGCGCGTCATGTCGTCCAGCGTGGCCGAGGGAGTCCCGGCTGCATGCGCTTCGAGTTCGCTTTTCAGTTCGTTGATGCGTTCCTGTGCGCGGTTCTTGAGTCCGTTGAGGCGCTGGCCCAGTTCGCGTTTCAGTTCCGGGGCGACGGTTTTGAATTCGTCCATCAGTTCGTTGAGCTCACCCTTGCGGCCCAATACCTTGATTCTGAACTCTTCCAGCTCCGCAGCGGTACCGGGGTGGAACTCCTCTACCCTTTTCAGCAGTCGTTCTATCCTGTCGGTCATATCCTTCGTATTGTTTCGGTTCTCCTGAATGATACATTACAATAACTTACAAAGTTAAGGATTTTTGCGGTTACTTTACAAACCGTTGCCGGATAACGGCGTTAAAAGTCGTCCGGTACCGGGAAAGTTTTTTCATGCCGCGTAAATTGTATATCTTTCGTCTCCGTATTGCATTGCATTCCGGATAAAGATATTTCGAGATATGGCTGAATTCATCGTGCAGGGCGGAAACCGCCTGAAGGGAGAGATAGTACCGCAGGGGGCCAAGAACGAAGCCCTCCAGATAATTTGTGCCACGCTCCTTACCCCCGAACGGGTGACGCTGCACAACGTTCCGGAGATAGTGGATATTCTGCAGCTCATGGATATGCTGCGTGCCATGGGGGTCGAGGTGGAGAAGACGGGGCCGCAGAGCTACGCGTTCCGTGCCCGCGACATCGACCTCGATTATATCCGTTCGGAGGATTACCGCCGTCGAGGCGCCCGGCTGCGCGGTTCGGTCATGGTCATCGGGCCCCTGCTGGCCCGTTTCGGCATCGCCTATCTGCCCAAACCGGGCGGCGACAAGATAGGGCGCCGGAGGCTGGATACCCACCTGATAGGGTTTCAGAAACTCGGTGCGAAGTTCGATTACGATTTCGACAACAACTATTTCGCCCTCCGCTCGGACGGTCTGCGCGGAACCTACATGCTGTTGGACGAGGCTTCGGTGACGGGTACCGCCAACATCGTCATGGCTGCCGTGCTGGCACGGGGGGAGACGACCATCTACAATGCGGCCTGCGAACCCTACATCCAGCAGCTGTGCCGGATGCTTGTTCGCATGGGGGCCGACATCCGCGGTATCGGTTCCAACCTGCTGACCATCCGCGGTGTGGAACGTCTCGGAGGAACGGAGCACACCATGCTGCCGGACATGATAGAGATAGGCAGCTTCATCGGAATGGCGGCCATGACGCAGTCGGAGATAACGATTAAGGAGGTCTCTTTCGGCGACCTGGGCATCATTCCCGCACAGTTCGCCCGCATGGGAATCCATTTCGAGCAGCGCGGAGACGATATCTATATTCCCAGTCAGGAGCACTACGAGATAGAAACGTTCCTCGACGGTTCGATAATGACCATTGCCGATGCACCCTGGCCGGGACTGACGCCCGACCTGCTTTCGGTCTTCCTCGTGGTGGCGACGCAGGAGAAGGGTTCTGTGCTCATCCACCAGAAGATGTTTGAAAGCCGCCTCTTTTTCGTGGACAAACTGATAGACATGGGGGCGCAGATAATCCTCTGCGACCCGCACCGGGCCACGGTCATCGGGCACAACCACGAACGCCGCCTGCGCGGTACGATGATGACTTCGCCCGACATCCGTGCCGGGGTAGCGCTCCTTATCGCCGCCCTGAGTGCGGAGGGGCGCAGCGTCATCCAGAATGTGGAGCAGATTGACCGCGGTTATCAGAACATCGATGCGCGCCTCAACGCGCTCGGCGCCAATATCATTCGGGCCGAATAGCCCGTTGACCGGCCGGCCGGAATGCGGCTGCGGGATACCGTGCATCGGAGGGAAGGATTCCCTGCCGTGTACGGTTTTTCGTATGCCTGCCATGGAGAGAAGCGGCAGGTGTTGGTCGTTTCTGCAAAAAATTTTCGTTTCCGTGCAACAAAACGGAACCTTCAGGCATCATATATATGAAAGCCGCTCCGGCAGGGGAGGCCGGATTTGTCGACAGGGATGTTTCCGGAGACTCTGCGGGGCGGGCGACGGGCAAAGAGATTCCCGGGAGAACCGCTGTGGTCCGATGGCCTGAATCAGCCGTTGTCCCTTTCCCAAATATCCAACTCGCCGATTTCGGCCAGATGAAAAATCCGTGCCAGTTCCCCTATTACCGGCGAAACGAGCTCAATCACATCGGAGATTGAGCTCTCTTTTGTCTTGTCCCCCTTCATGCGGTAGAGCATGGCGGCGTAGAGCGTCCGGAAAGCGAGTTCCGTATCGGATATCTCCTGCCGTCCGATGAGCTGCCGCAGACGCGGCAGTTCGGGCTGCAGACGGGCGTACAGTTCGCGGTAATGCTCTCCGGCCGGAGCCTGGAGCAGCTGTTCGTGCAGATTGTTCAGGTCGCCTATGAGATGCAGGGTGTGGTCGAGATGGCCCGTCTTTTCCTTTCCCTCTTCGCGTAGCAGCGACCCCACGTCCATGTACCACATGAGCAGGTTGTTCTGTCTCTCCTCATCCCCGGGTATCTGTGGGGCCACCAGTTGCGACCAGATGGCTTCGGGGCTGAACCGGAGCGCCCGGAGCAGGTCCTCCAACTGCCACAGGTAGAGGATATATTCCGCGATATTCTCCTTTCGTTTCGCTTGTGCTATGTACATTTTCCTTGTTTGAACGGTTTATGTCCTCCGGGCATCCGTTTCCGGAAGGCGGTTTCCGGGCCGCTCTCTTTCCGGCTGTTCAGAGCGGTACCGAGAAGCCGCATGTTACGAATACTTTCTTGTCGCGCGGTTTGTAGACGCCTACCGTAAGCGTGCAGGTCGATTCCGCCGGCATGCGGAACGGGGCGATGTCGAGGCTGACGGCTCCCCCGAACGTATAAATGTGGCGCGGTACGCCGCGTTTTTGCAGACCGTTGCCCGCGGTTCCCGTGAGGTCGATGAAATATTCCGGTTCCAGATAGCGTGCGTATTGGAACGACAGGTCGAGCGAGATGCGTTTCAGGAAAAAGACGCCGCTCACTCCCCAGTCCGGATAGGCTACGGGGAAGAGGTAGTCGGCCGAGGCGGCGAAGTAGCTCGTCGTGGCTATCTGGTCATATCCGCGGGGCTGGAAATCGATGACGTTTATCATGGGGAAGACGTCGGTAGTCCGCTGGTAGGCTGCGGCGAGCGTCAGGCCGTGGTGAAGGAAGAGACCGGGGGTGTAGACGCGTCCGTACACGCTCCATGCGGTGGCGAACAGCTTGCTGAACGGATTGCTGACCGTGCTGGCACGGAGCGTATAGCCCCAGCGCGGCTGCAGGTCGAGGCGGGCCTTGCGGACGTATTTGTTGTACTGTACGGAGGCGAGTACGAGCGATGCCCGGTTCGACTGCCCTTCGGGGGTGATGATTTCCGTATTGTCGAGGTTGAATTGCAGCGTCGGCACCAGCGAGCGTATCCGGTAGCCCGACGAGAGCAGCAGCGGCAAGTAGGCCCTGACCGAGAGGTCGAAGCTGTTGCCCTTGTAGTAGCTCGTATAGAAGGGACTGCTGGCCGTATTGATGGTTTGGTGGGGATGGTCGCTCCACAGGGCCGTCACTTCGATTTTGGGTGCCCAGCCGTAGTAGGCGAACCGTCCCCTGACCGTGGAGTGGCCGTCGAGCGTATAGCCGTATCCGAGGCTCGCTTCCGTCGTACCGAGCAGGTTCTGTGAGATGAGCGTCGCGCCGAACTGGGCATCCAGCGTGGAGTTCTCCATCAGCCGGTCGGGCGAGTAGTAGAGCGGCGCCCAACTGTGCAGGTTGAAGAGGTGTCCCGCTTTGGAGTAGCGTTCGGCCGGATGTTTCTCCATCGAGGCATTCAGCTCTTCCTCCGTGAAGACCACGTCGTCCACGACCGGAACGTCCCACGGTTTCAGGGGGGCATTCACCACGTTCCGGGGAACGGGCGTCCATTCCACCTCCTCCCAGTACTCCACCTCCTGCAGGGCCGTTTTGTAGCCGTCCCTTTCGTAGGTCGTGAGTGCCACGAATTCGCCGCCCGGCGAAGGAGAAGGGGCGAAAGAACCGTAACGCGATTCGGAGATGCGGTACTGCCGCCCGGTGGAGAGGTCTATTGTGTGGGCTTCGTCCTTGCCGGAGTAGATGGAGTTGAAGTAGAGCATTCCGTCGCCGGCGCTCAGGTTATTGACCGTTACGTAAGCGGGGGAGGTGACGGGGAACCGCCGTCCTTTCAGGCCGGAAAAGTCGACTCCTCCGATGGACATGCCGTCATCGGAGAGTGCGATGTAGTAGAAACACTGCGTCAGGTCGTCCCATGCCAGGCCGTGCAGCGATACCGACTCGTCGAAGTGGGTACGCAGCGTACCGCGCTCGCGGGAGTGCAGTTCGACGGAGTAGTGGCCGTCGTAGTGGTAACGGACGAAGGCCAGGTCGCCGTCATCGGTCAGTACCGGATAGAGGACGCCGTCGCCGAACGAAGCCTCCTGTCGGTAGCGGTCGTCCCCGTACTGCATGACGCAGAGACGCGAATCGACTTTCTGTTCCCATACGGTGCTCTGCCGGTATTCCGTCCATACTACGGTGCCGTTGCGGAAGACGGGACGCGTGCTGACCGGCCCCGTGTAGCATACGGTGCGTTCCTGTCCTGAGTGCAGGTCTATTTCCACGAACCGCGATGCCCGGTCGTAATCCTCTTTCAGGACGAGCAGCGTGGAGTCGTTGACGTAGAGGGGATGGGAGTAGGTGGTGTAGATTTTCACCGGCGGCGATACCACGCGCGGACTGTTGCCCGTGTCGGGCAGCGAGTCCCACAGTTCGTTGAGGGAGGAAAAGGTCTCCCGGAAGAGCTGCCGCGTGGAGGTGCCGTAATATTTGTTCAGCGCGAGCTGCGTGGTGAAGATGAGTATCGGGTAGTCGGAGGTGTAGCGCGTGATGCTCGCTCCGATGTATTCGTCGTATCGCCTGTCGGCATAGGAAACGAGTTGGAATCCGAGTTCGTAATGGCTCGGTACGTAATCCTTGTAGGAACCGCAGAACCATTTGTCGGGATTCCGGCTGCGCAGTATTTCGTCGCCCAGCGCACGGTAGTGCATGGTGAATGACGGCTGCAGCCCTCTCCCGAAGGAGGACATCTGCGTTTCGGCCATCACCGCATCGCCTTCGATGAACCAGAAAGGCAGGAGTCCCGTGGCGAGCAGCGGTGCCTGCTGTCCGAACAGATAGCCGAAGACCTTCACCGTCGAACGGTTGACGTTGCCGAACTGAACCATGTGGCGGTACTCGTGCGTGGCGAGCTGTTTGAGCCATGGTTCGGAGTAGGTGTCTATGGCGGGGATCCCTCCCATCTCTATCCGCCGGGGGGCCATCATGGCGAGACCGTTGGAGAAGAAGTTCTCCGTGGTCATCATGACGGGTGTTTTGAGCGGAGGCAGGGGATATCCGTAGCTGATGCGGCTCCGGACGGTGTCCATGTAGAAGAGCGTGCGGTGGGCCTGTTTCCCGAATCCGTCCGGAAAGACCACCTGCAGCGAATCGTTGCCGATGGATTTCCACCGCAGCGAAGCGGGCGACTGCCCCGTGTTGTAGTATTGGGCCCGTGCCTGCGGGACGGCTGCCAGCAGCCAGAGGGCGGTGAGCAGTATGGCGGTTTTTTTCATTGTCCCCCTGCTTTTTTTGCCTTGTATCCCGCTTTGGTGAGTATCTCCGTCACACGGTCGCGGAAATCGCCCTGTATGATGATTTCGCCCTCTTTGGCCGAACCGCCCACCCCGCACCTGTTTTTCAGCATGCTCGCCAGAGCCCGGAGGTCTTCCTCGCTTCCCCGGAAGCCGCGTACCAGCGTCACCTGTTTGCCGGCCCGCGATTTTCGGTCGAGCCATACGCGCAGTTCCTGCTCCTGCGGCGGAAGCGTCGGAATGTTTTCCGGCGCTTCGGTTTCGTATTCGAAGTCCGGATTCGTGGAGTAGACCACGTTCAGCCTCGATTTCCAGTCGTTGTCTGCCATCGCTTGTCTGTTTAGTGCAAATATAGGAAAATATATTCGACGAAACCCGAAAGGAGGTAAGACGGTAGTCCGATATCCGTACAGAAGGTGTCGTGCCGGAACGGCTTGCGCAAGGATGTCGATATATATGATTAAATATTTGTATTGTTGGTAATTATTTCGTATGTTTGAAATAACTACACTGTTGCCTTGTGTTTGTTTGAATTTATTAACCAATCGGATGTTATGAAAAATGTTTCTGCACACTCCCTCACCGTCTTGAAGCCAGAGGGCGAAATTTTCTGTGACGGCGTTTGAACAAGCCGCAGTTAATGCTGCTTCAATAATCTTTAACCTATTAAAATTCTATTATGAAACTAAGATTACTTTCTTTATTATGTGTACCGCTGCTGTTTGCAGGCTGTGAATCTCCGGCCGGGGTAGCCCATTATCGTTATGGCAACCTGACGGACAGAATCATTCAGGTAGAAGCGCCAGATGCAGATGATTATTGGAATCCGTGCACGTTCGAGCTTGCTCCGGGGGAGGAATATGAACTCACGTACACGCACCCTCGAAGTATAATACTTTCTCCGTTTAATCATAGTGAGTATGTCAAAATTTCCGACGGAGAACGGGAAGTCACTTTTGTTTCCCGTCCGGACCAAGAAGGGCAAAAGACTTATTTATATGATATGGACTCGTATCAGGTAGTCAAATCGAAGAAATGCGAAATCTGGTTCCGTTACGATTTTACGGAAGCCGATTTCCGGGACGGCGTTCCGGTAAGTAATGATTAATGTAATTGCGTGAACTTGAGTTGATTAAAAATATTTTTATTATGAAACTAAGATTACTTTCTTTATTATGTGTGCCGCTGCTGTTTACCGGCTGTTTGGGAGAGGGGCCGTGGGTAACTTATCATTATGTTTATCGTAACATGACAGACCGGCCTGTTGAAGTGGTGGCGTATAGTATATATGATAATCATGCCGTGGAAATTATGCATAGTTTTTCCATATTGCCAGGCGGGGAACACACCCTGTCTGGGCAACACTATGGTGGGGGATATTATTTTCCTTTTGAATGTAATCATATAAAGTTATCGGACGGCGAACAGACGGTGATTTTGACGAAGAAAGATAAACCGAGTGATGAATGGCATTGTCTGTTCAAGCAGGATTGTTATCAAAAACAACCTTCTAAAAAGCGTAACGTTGCTTGGTATACTTATGTTTTTACGGAAGCCGATTTTGCGACCGATGTTCCGGTAAATAATGATTAATGTAATTGCATGAATTTAAGTTGATTAAAATGTCTTTGTTATGAAACTAAAATTACTTTTTTTGTTCTGCATGCCATTGCTGTTTACTGGCTGTTTGGGAGAGGGGCCGTGGGTAACTTATCATTATGTTTATCGCAACATGACGGATAAGGTTATTAATGTGGTAGGATGTATTGTGGATGACAATGATAATGTGGTGAAGATTGATAGTAGTTTTTCTATATTACCGGCTGGAGAATATATGGTTTCTGGGCAGGCTTATGGGAATCAGTATTTTCATCCTTTTTCTCATGTTAATTACATTAAAGTCTCTAATGGTAAGCAAGTAATCATTCAAAGTGCAACTGATGAGACGGATTGGTTGTATGGTCTGGATTGTTATGAGAGCTATTCCAGCAAGCGTACTGTATGGTATACTTATACTTTTACGGACAGTGATTTTGAGAATGGTGTTCCGGTAAATGCAGTGTGTTCATTGATTGTGAAACCCTTTTAACCAAACTAAGAATATGAGAAAAACTTTTTTACTTCTGTTTGCTTCGGCGTTGTCTTTCGTCTCTTGTAATAAAGAGGGTGAGATTTTCGGTGACGGTAACGACCAGGATGTCGCGGAAACACTTCTTACCCGTTCGGCAGAGGATGCGAGCGACCCGTTCGCGGTGGATGCAATGCAGCGGGCATTGGATATGCTTGCGGCAGATAATCCGGAGATAACGCCCGTCCAACTTCGCCCAACCCACTATTATGTGAAGTTCAATCCGCAGGACAGCGTGCAGATGGATAAGTTGGAAGGATGTGGCATTGAGTTGTTCAACCATCCGTTGGATAACAAGATTTATATGGAGACCGAACCGGAAACGGTGACTGAGGATGCTCCAATTGTTTATGAACCTCTTTATGCGGTAGTACCTGCCGGATTCGCATTTCCGGATGGGATAGAGTATGAGATTATCCACGGTTCTGTCATCCAGCATAGAAGTGGTTCTTCACCTTCGGAAGAGTCACAGTTGCCACCGGAATTGTACAGTATGGTTCTTGGTTCTTCCATGGCCATGACCGGCAATGCTTCTGCCGGTCGTGCAGCCGCCCGGAAAGTAGTCGAAGCATCGGCAAGAATAAGATATGCAGTTAGCGGTAATTATTATGCTCTTACGCGGGACACTCTTCCCTTAGTCGGTGCAAAAGTAAGAGCCTATTACTATTCATTCGTCGAAACAGGTACAACCGATGAAAACGGCGAAACGGGAGTGATGTGTACGACCGATATCCCTGTAAGTTATGAAATCCTCTGGCAGGATGCGATGTGGACGCTTTATATCGCTTCTAAAAATAAAGTGCGTACGACAGGCCTCGGTACCAATGACGATGGGTTTGTTGATGCGGTACTTCAAACCGGTACATGGGAAGGCGTATTGGCAGGGGCCCATACTGCCCTTTATTCCTATTTTTACGGAGACTATCCTTTGACATATGGGTTAAAGAAACCGGGTAAATGCATCAAAATAGCTACTATGAATAAATATGGTAGAAGCAATACTGTGCCTGCCAGACCGCGACGTGAAATATTTTATTATGGGAAAAAACAGAAAAACAGTGATTTGTATTATCAGTCAGAAGAAGCCATGAGTACCATGTTCCATGAATTGGGGCACATTTCTCATAATCGGCTTAACGATTTCAATTATTCGTTCGTAGCCCATTCCAAGTACGGGGAGTCTTGGGCGACAGGTGTGGAATATGCTTATATGAAATCCGTGTTTCCGGAATATGAATATACTTATTATTCAAGCGAGGGGGATAGTTGGATGTACAAACATGTTGTACAAGGGATGTTGAAGAACGGTTTTACCTTGCAGGAGATACAGCATGGATTCAATGCTGCGGCATCTTCCGGTTGGGATGGCTGGCATAAGGCCATGAAAGATAATGTTATAAACCAATGGACAGACCGGAGTGAAGAGGAGAAGGCAGAGATGAGGGAGATTGTAGATATTATTTTTAACAATCCTGTGGATGTTACTCTGGACCTGCGCGATATCGTGGAGGCGGAGTATGAATCGATCGGTTTGAACCAGCTCGTTCGGCTCCGTCTGAACGAAGATGCGAGAAAACTCTCCTCCAAAAGCAGTAATCTGCTCTCCATAGAGGGTTGGGAGATAGCGGACAGCGACGGCGTTTCGGTGCCGCACCAGTACACGGACAACTCCCTGTTCGTCTATTTCACCCGGCCGGGGAGAAAGAAGATTCGGCTTACCGCCAATGTTTTCGGAGGAGAACGGGTGTATGAAAAGGAGCTGAATGTCGATTCGCAGGACATCGTCGAACGGCCGGCGGACCCGATTGTCGGCCGGGAGGAGGGGGTTAAACTGCGTCAGACGCTGACGGATGCCGGCGTCGAGGTGAAGAAGTGGGCCAGCGGCGACAATAAAACGGAACTGCTCTCTTTCCCCTCCAATGTGCCCAACGGAAGGTTCCGGTTTACCGAAAAGGGCGAACGCACCGTCAAAGTCACGGTATATTATCCGACGCTGCGGGGGACAGTGGAGTATGAGATAAAAACGCTGGTGCGCGACCCCGAGTCCGATGAAATCTTTTACATCCTGAATCCTCCGGAACTTTTCGCCTACGATACGACCTACCGGGCGATGTACGGTGTCGTCGGGGAGAAGATAACGGGCATCGAACGGATTGAGTGCGACCACTGCCATTATCTTTTTTATCTCTATTTCGATGATTCGTGGAGTTTCGACAGGAACAGCGGCGTCCTCTCTTTTTCCATTCCGAAGCACGGTACCTACCTGGATTATTGCCTGACGATATTTTATACCGTGGAGAGCTCCGATGATGTGCGGGAGGCCCGGCTGTTCGTCTCCAATTACCGGTAATCCCGTTTCGTGGAGACGGGGCTCGGCCGGAAACCGGAACGGCTGCAAGGGAAATTCCCCTGCAGCCGTTCCTCTTTGTCCGGAGCCGCAACCGAGACTTGAACTCGGGACCTCTTCATTACGAGTGAAACGCTCTACCAACTGAGCTATTGCGGCCTCTTTATGCGGGGCAAATATAGGACATTTCATTTAAATGACGAAGTTTTCCGGGCGGAAATTTTGTCCGCGCGGCGTTATATGCTTTTTTTGCAGGCATTATTGCTATCTTCGCGCCTGCAAAACGATACATACGTATTCTCAGCAAAAGGTCTGTCAAGATGATGAAACCGGTACTTAGGCCGACGGGGGAGGACAGCTACGTTATCGCCTATCTCCCTGCCGCCGACG
>ERZ1504828.217-NODE-217-length-13923-cov-4.675296_pt1 | contig 13923 bp, 7 predicted proteins | sample MGYA00572109_ERZ1504828 | MGnify/ENA primary metagenome ERZ1504828 (study PRJEB39906, sample SAMEA3182109) | gut metagenome | biome: human; feature: gut; material: Stool; isolation source: human stools | place: Canada | collected 2013-04-23 ... | reverse complement strand
GAGAGACGACGCTGACCGTCACGGTGCAGGACAATCCCGACACGGCGGAACGTTCTGCGAACGTCACCCTGACGCCGAGTGTGGAGTCGGTAGGCCCGAAGGCCATCCGCGTGACGCAGGAGGCCAAGGTGCTGCCCCCCTCCTTCTCGATGTCCTATGAAGGGGGAGAACTGCCGGCCGAAGGATTCGTCGCCGACTACAAGGGTTCCGCCTCCTTCCAAATCGCAGTCACGCCGGTGAACGTCATCTGGGACGTGAAGACGCAGTACGAATCGGGCGGCAACGACTGGCTGCAGGTCAGCAAATACGAAAGCGAAACCGTCAATCTCATCACCATCAACTTCAATCTCCGGAACGATTCGCCCGAGACACGCACCGCCACCATAACGGTCACCACCGATGCGGAGGGTATCGGCCCGTTCGAAATCAAGGCATCCCAGCAGGGAAAGCCCGATTTCCTGAGTACCATCACGGAAGATGTCAGCATGAATCTGACGTACTGTTACGCTCTGGTAGAGCCCAACAACGACTACCGCAATGAACCAAGTACCCTTTGGGATTTGCGCCTGTGGAGCGACGGCATCACTTACGATGAAACGAACTACCCGAACTACTACGTCGGAACGGGCGAGAAACTCTGCGTCTACTTCTACTCAGACCCGCTCACACTCAACGACGACAACGAATACTATCTTCCCGACGGGACTTACACCGTCACAGCCTTCGGCGACGGCGGTACGAGCCTCAACCCGGGCGAGATACGCGGAGGCGGCGAAACATGGAACTACGTCTTTCCGCAGGGGAGCTGGTATTCGCGTGTCGAAGAGTCCAACATTACGGAAAACGCACTGATATCGGAAGGTACCGCCACCGTAACGCGCAACGGCGAGGTCTATACCATCACGTTCGACTTCACGAGCGACGCCAAGTACAGCGTGACCGGTACGTTTGAAGGCGAATTCGAGATTCACGTACAAGGTTGATTCCCGGCAATGTACGCCCTGCAGGGCGTACATCATTCCGGCCGCCCCTTAGGGGGCGGCCGTTTTTCGTCCAGTTCTTACCGAAACAAACAATAAACAACAAACTATCAATTACTTACCAGCAAAAATCGCCGCCTCAGCAAATAACGAAATGTCAAAAGCTGCACAACGACACCCGCCTATTCCCATATTCCTGCAACAGGACACAGAAATACCGCAACATCACAACTATCTTTGAAACATCCGCGGCAAAAGATGCAAATTTCCCAACATATATTATTAATTTTATTTTATTATTATGTTTGTATCCGCACATAAAGTACTTTTTTCCCGGGGAAAATTTGTTTAAGCAAAAAATTAACAAACCATCCAACCATGAACAAAAACTATCTGCACAAAAGCCTCGCCGCCCTTCTGGCTGCCGCGGCACTGACAGGATGTGCCAAAGACAAGGAAGAGTTCCATTACATCGACCTCAGTCAGGTGGCATGTACCTTCCAGGGCGAGGACAACCAACCCCTGACGGTCTCCGTCATCACAGCTCCCGCCGCATGGAGCGCTGCCCCGGACGCCTCCTGGGTAACGGCCGAAAAGGGACAGGACGGGGAGAGCCTGACAATCACCGTCGAAGACAACACCTCCGGAACCGAACGGGAGGCCCGCATCACCGTCTCCGCGGGTCAGGCCTCGCAGCAGATACTCGTCACGCAGCTCGCCGCAGACAACCTGTTCGCCCGTCTTCGGAAACTGGATACATTCCAACAGGGTGCGGTGCTCTCGCCCAGCGGCAAATATGCAGGCGGATTCGTAGCCTCCTTAGCTCCGGACGATTCTTTTCTGTACTCGCCGACCATCGTGGACATAGAAACCGGCGAATGGCATCAGTTCGGACCCTATCCGGAAGCACTCTACTACCTGACCCAGGCACTGTGCATTTCCGACCAGGGAGTGCTGTTCATCAAAGACGGCATGAACGGCGGTATGATTGCCATCGACCTCAACGGCGAAATCTTCATTCCCGAATCTCCTGCAGGATTCGAAGGCAAACCGAGCATCAGTGCCACCTCGGCCGACGGAAAATATTGGGTCGGATATGCCGTTGACAAGAAGGGCGGCGAAGGACTTTACCGGCCCTTGCTCTGGACGGACGGTACACCCGAAGTGCTGCCCATGCCCGAAAAAGGATTCAGAGAGCAGGAGCTTACAACCGGCGTCATGGCCCGCGGCATCTCCGCCAACGGCGAAGTCGCTTACGGTACCTCCTGGGAGAACTACGATTTCGGCATGCTGTACTGGAAAAGGAATGGCAATGGCTTCGATGCACCGCAATGGGTAGGCAAAGATGTCCGGGAAATGGTCTCCGGTGTCTGGACCAGACCGGACGGCAGGGAATACGAATATACCTATGTGAACGGCATCATCTGCCAGGCATGGAATACGCAGGTCAGCCCCTCGGGAAAATGGATAGCCGGCCGTTACCGCAAGGAGTTCGACCCGGAGACCAAACAAAGGGTGGACGAACCCGAATATGCGGCATTTTATAATACAGAGACCGAAACGACTGTTATCGTGGATGATTACGGAGAATCTGGTGGCCGGTTTGTAACGGATGACGGTATCGGATTCATCGGTATCGGAACCCTGGCGGTATCGGAGGGGAAAGTGTATGACCTCAATACCGGTACCGACCTGGGCAGTACGCAGGATTGGATATACGATAATTATGGTATTGTCATTCCTGCCGGCTATGTCAATTATATCTCTGCGGACGGCAAGTATGTATTCGGAACGGCTCTGCATGAGTCCGCCCTGGGGAAAAGTTTTCTTAGTTGGTATGTCGCGCCGCCCCTCGAAAAATAAACTAATCTAAAATGAATTGGATTATGAAAAAGCTATTGTTCATCGCAGCGGCCTGTATGCTCGCCGCAGCATGTACGCCGCAGGACGGGGGCGGAGAGACCGCTTCCCTCGAGGTCTCGCCCAAGTCGCTTACTTTCGGGGCAGAGGATACGACTCCGCAGGAGATTACCGTGACCGCCACCGGCGTGGAGTGGGAATATGCCGTTCCTTCGTCGGCCGACTGGATTACGGTGGACGACGGGACGGCCGGAAAACTGCTGGTCTCGGTCACCAAGAATCCGACGGCCGAGAAACGTACCGCTTCGATTCGGATAACTGCCAAAGATAACGATGATTTGGAACCCGTGAGCGTGACGGTTACGCAGGCCGGTTCGGAGACTCCGGAGGTCTATTCGCTGACGGTGGACCCGGCGGCACTGACTTTCGAGGCCGAGGGTGCCGCAGGCCAGAGCGTGAAGGTGACCGCTTCGGGCGAGGGGATTACCTGGAGCGCCGCGGTGGAGGACGCCGCCAAAGAGTGGATAACTCTCTCTGCGACGGAAGGTACCGAAGGGGAGACGACGCTGACGGTCGCCGTCGCCGACAACCCCGACACCGCGGAACGTTCGGCGAACATCACCATCACGCCGAGCGAGGAGACCGCCGGCAGCAAGGTCATACGCATCTCCCAGGAGCCCAAGGTACTGCCACCGTCCTTCTCCTTGTCATACAGGGAAGGAGAGGTTCCCGAAGAGGGATTTACGCTCAATTACCGGGGATATATCGAAGGCAATTATACGACGACCAACCACAAAATAGACATCGAAGCGGTCAACATCGACTGGCAAGCCACGGTCGCCTATGATTCTGCCGTTACAAACTGGATAACGCTTCATCCATACAAAAGCGACAGCAAAAACCACATCGAATTTTCCGCGGCCCAAAACGAAGAAGCCGCTCCCCGTGCCTGCCGAATTATCGTTTCCACCGATGCCGAGGGCATCGGACCGTTCGAGATTGCCGTCACCCAGGAGGGCCGCCCCAATTTCCTCAGTACGCTGACGGAGGATGTAGATTTCGGCATCCTGACGAAAAACTACGTCTTGGTATCTCCAAACAATGACCGCCGAAACTTTCCATATACCTTATGGGACTTGAGATTCTGGAGCGACGGCATTGTATATGACGGAACATCATCTTATACAGGAACGGGCGACAGACTCTGCATCTACCTTGCAGCCGAGCCGATAAGTATCAACGACGACAACGAATACTACCTCTCCGACGGTACTTATGATGTAGTCGCCAACTTCGGATACGATACGGACCCGGCTCCCTGGACCATCAGCGGCGGAGCCGAATACTTCAATCCTACGTTCCCTTTCGGAAGCTGGTTTCATCGGATAACGGAGGGAATATACGGCGACCGGGTATGCATAACGGGCGGCAAGATGACCGTATCGCGGCAGGGCGAGATTTACACCCTGACCTTCGACCTCACCAGCGACGCCGGATACAAAGTGACCGGTTCGTTCGAGGGTACTTTCGACCTCCATGCCCAATAACCCCTCTGTACAACCGTCTCTACCCTTGCACAGCGGGCCGCCGAATCGGCGGCCCGCTTTTTCACCTTCTCTCTCCCCGGAGCCTCCGACGAACAAACGCACTCCGTCTCCGCAAAACAAACAGGCCGGCTCTTTTGTATGTTTTCCACCGCACAGCAACCCCCTGCCAGACCTTCAGACAACACGATGAATCGTATCCACGCTGCACCGCATGCAGCGTAAGGACAAGGCGGACAGGCTGCCGCAAAGTCGCCGCAAGAGAGACTCAGACCAATCTTTCCTGCCGGAGACGCCGCAAAACGAGCGGGCCGGAACCCCTTTAGGGGTTCCGGCCCGCTGCTTCAAGCCATGCGGCTCCTACTTGGAATAATCCATCTTGGAGAGGCGCACGTAATTGTTGTAACGCCACTTGGCGTTCTCCTCGGCGGCAGCGAAAAGCTCCTGTGCCTCGGCCGGGAAAGCCTTCACCAGCGAAGTATAACGTACTTCACTGTTCAGGAACGCCTGGAACTTGCTCCAGTCGGGCTCTTTCGAGTCGAGTTTGAAGGGGTTCTCGCCCTTTTCGGCCAGCTCCGGATTGTAACGCCACAGGTGCCAGTAACCGCACGCGACGGCCTCCTTGCCTACGGTCTGCGTACGTGTCATGCCGCCCTTGATGCCGTGGTTGATACACGGAGCATAGGCGATGATGAGCGACGGACCGTTGTAAGCCTCCGCCTCGCGCATTACCTGCAGCAGCTGGTTCTGGTTGGCTCCGATGGAAACCTGCGCCACATAGACGTAGCCGTAGGTCATGGCGATTGCTCCGAGGTCTTTCTTGCGGATGCGCTTGCCCGCCGAAGCGAACTTGGCCACCGCACCCACCGGAGTCGCCTTGGAAGACTGGCCGCCCGTATTGGAGTAGACCTCCGTATCCACTACGAGGATGTTGACATCCTGTCCCGAAGCGATTACGTGGTCGAGACCCCCGAAACCGATATCGTATCCCCAGCCGTCGCCGCCGATAATCCACTGCGACTTCTTGGCAAGATTATCCTTCATCGACAGGAGCTCCCTGCACGTATCGCAGCCGCAAGCCTCCAGCATCGGCACGAGACGGTCGCACACTTCCCGGTTAAGGGCCGTGCTGTGGCGCGTCTCTATCCATTCGCCCATGGTCTTCTTCAGCTCCTCCGAGCAGCAGGAGCAGTTCTCCATGGCATAGCGCATCTTCTCCTCGATACGGTCGCGCAGCTTCTCGACAGCCACGTGCATGCCGAGGCCGAATTCGGCGTTATCCTCGAAGAGCGAGTTGGCCCATGCGGGACCCTCTCCCTTGGCGTTGGTACAATAGGGCGTAGAGGGCGCCGAACCGCTGTATATCGAAGTACAGCCCGTCGCGTTGGCGACCATCATTTTGTCGCCGAAGAGCTGGGTAATCGTCTTGATGTAAGGCGTTTCGCCGCAGCCGGCGCACGCCCCGGAGAATTCGAAGAGCGGCTGGGCGAACTGGCTCCCCTTGACCGTCTTGGTCTTGTCCATGACATGCTCCTTGTAACCGACCTGACCGGTCATATACTCCCAGTTGGCCACCTGACCGAGCTGGGTGTCGATGGGCTCCATCCGGAGCGCCTTCTTGGGCGCCGGGCAGACATCCACACAGTTGCTGCAACCCGTACAGTCGAGCGGGGAGACCTGTATGCGGAACTTATATTCCTTGGTATTCCCCTGACCCTGAATCAACGCCATGCCGGCAGGAGCGGCGGCGGCTTCCTCTGCGGTCAGCAGGAACGGACGGATGGCGGCATGGGGGCATACGTACGAGCACTGGTTGCACTGGATACAGTTCTCGGACTGCCATGCGGGAACGCTCACCGCGATACCGCGTTTTTCGTAAGCGGCCGTGCCGTTGTCCCACGTACCGTCCTCACGCCCCTTGAACGTGCTCACGGGCAGGTCGTCGCCCTTGAGGCCGTTAATCGGTTCCACTACACGGTGTACGAATTCGGGAGCGGACGATGCCGCACGCGCAGGCTTCTCCGTACTCAGCGAGGCCCACTCGGCGGGTACCTCCACCTTGTGCACCATTTCGCCGCCCTTGTCCACGGCGGCGTAGTTCATGTTCACGATATCCTCTCCCTTCTTCCCGTAGCTCTTGTAGATGAACTTCTTCATCTGCTCGACGGCCACTTCGTAGGGGATGACGTTGGCGATTTTGAAGAAGGCCGCCTGCATAATCGTGTTGGTACGGTTGCCAAGACCGAGTTCCGCGGCTATCTTCGTCGCATTGATGATGTAGAAATTGATATGGTTCTTGGCCAGGTACGCCTTCATGTGGTCGGGCAGCGACTCCTTTATCGCATCGACGTCCTGCAGGCTGTTGAGCAGGAACGAACCGCCCTTCTTGAGCCCCTTGAGCACGTCGTATTTGTCCACGTACGACGGCACATGGCAGGCCACGAAATCGGGCGTGGTCACCAGATAGGGCGAAGTGATGGGGCAGTCGCCGAAACGCAGGTGCGAGGAAGTGTAGCCGCCGGACTTTTTGGAGTCATAGCTGAAATAGGCCTGGCAATACTTGTCGGTCGTCTCGCCGATTATCTTGATGGAGTTCTTGTTGGCCCCCACCGTACCGTCGGCGCCCAGTCCGAAGAAAAGCGCCTCGAACGTCCCCGGCTTGGCGAGCGAAATCTCTTCGCCTACGGGCAGCGACGTGAAGGTCACGTCGTCCACGATACCCACCGTAAAGCGGTCTTTCGGCTGTGCGGCGCCCAGATTGGCGAACACGGCCAGCATCTGTGCGGGCGTGGTATCTTTCGAGGAAAGGCCGTAACGTCCGCCGATGATAACGGGGGCATCCGTCCGGCCGTAGAAAACATCCCTTACGTCGAGGTAGAGCGGCTCGCCTGCGGCGCCGGGCTCCTTCGTGCGGTCGAGCACGCAGATTTTCCGGACGGTCGAAGGAATGACATCGAGCATGTATTTCGCCGAGAACGGACGATAGAGGTGCACGGTCACGACACCCACCTTCTCGCCCTGCGAACGGAGATAATCCACCGTCTCCTTCAGCGTTTCGGTCACGGACCCCATCGCGATGACAATTCGGTCGGCATCCGGCGCACCGTAGTAGGTGAACGGCTTGTAGTCGCGGCCCGTAATGGCGTTGATTTGCTGCATCGCCTCGTTCACCATATCGGGCACGGCATCGTAGAAACGATTGGCCGCCTCGCGGGCCTGGAAGTAGATGTCGGGATTCTGTGCGGTACCGCGCGTTACAGGGTGTTCCGGACGAAGGGCACGGGCACGGAATCCGGCCAGCGCATCCCTGTCGAGAAGAGCGGCGAGATCATCCTGCTCCATAAGCTCGATTTTCTGTATCTCGTGCGACGTACGGAATCCGTCGAAGAAGTGCAGAAACGGCACGCGCGACTTGATGGCTACCAGATGCGCCACGCCGGCGAGGTCCATTACCTCCTGAACGCTGCTGGTGGCGAGCATGGCGAAGCCCGTCTGGCGAGTGGCCATCACGTCCTGATGGTCGCCGAATATGGAAAGGGCATGTGCGGCGATGGCTCGCGCCGAGACATGGAATACGCCCGGAAGAAGTTCTCCGGAAATCTTGTACATATTGGGAATCATCAGCAGGAGACCCTGCGATGCGGTGAAGGTCGTACTGAGCGCACCGGCCTGGAGCGAACCGTGGAGCGCACCCGCAGCACCCGCTTCGGACTGCATCTCCACGACCTTCACGGTCTCTCCGAAGATATTCTTTCTTCCCCCTGCGGCCCATTCGTCCACATACTCGGCCATGGTGGATGAAGGTGTGATAGGATAGATGGCAGCCACCTCGCTGAACATATAAGCGATATGCGCGGCCGCATAGTTCCCGTCACAGGTAATAAACTTTTTCTCTTTCATGTTTGCCTTGAATTGATTTGTTTCAGGTTCCGGATTTTATTCGTTTGAATCATTTCGAATTGCACCTCATCGGCCCGTCGCCGGGCCGATGCAAAGATATAGCAAAAAAACGGGATTTTTAATAACAATCATACCTATATTCAACGGGAAGCCGGTCAATATCACCTTGCAGCGTCACTCGCCGCAGTGGTAAAAGATGAAGCCCACATAGAGCCTCGGCCCCTGCGGAAAGTCGGGCTGCGGACGCCCTGCATTCACCAGCCAATCGGCTTTCACCATTAGGCCGATACGGGCCGTCAGCGCAAATTCCGTCCCGACGAAGGGAGCCAGCGCCGTAAAACCGTATTTGCGGAACGACATCCCCTCCTCGGTCACGAAATCGTTCCCGGCCGGATGCGTGAACGTCGTATTGCGCACGACACCGCCGCCCACCGTCACGCCGGCAAAGGGGTGGAACCGACCGGCATGCCACTGCCAGTCGACGAGCAGACCGCCCCAGCCGATACCGAACCGGCTGCCCGTCCTGCCGTAATCGATATAGGTACCGTACCCTTCCGTACCCACACGGAGATGCTCTCCGAAATGGAAGCGGATGCTGCCGCCGATACCGAACGGCACTCCCCGCACCCTCTGCACGGGCAGCGGACGGCCGGCAGGAGTAGTCAGCCGGACACTGCCGCCGCCTACCCAACCGGTATGCAGCGCCATTCCTCCCGAAAAGCCTCTGAAAGCCAGCGGACCGCCGGGCGGTGCGGCAACTCCCTCCCCTCCTGTCAGAAGGACCGGAAGCACGAATAGCACCAGCCTGATACAGCCGGCCCTGCGCAACGAAGAAAAAAGTTTCATGGGTTGCTAAGGTACGCAAGTTATGCGAGAGGAACAAATACCGCCTAAGCTCCCAGCAGACCGGCCGTTATCTGCCACCTCATTATCAGCAGGTAACCCCCTTTGGCCGGCGTTCCCTGCAACAAAAAGCCCAATGCAAGCACCGAGGCTCCCGCCCACTTCACCGCCTCTGCGGCAAGCCTCCCTGCGAAAGCGGTACGCGATGCGGTCCGTGTCCTGCGGCGCTCGCTCCGCCCGATGTTCCGGCACAGTTTCACGAAATAGCCTCGCGTGAGCCGCTCCGGCTCCACGAGATGATATATCACGGCATCGGGAAGATAAACGATGCGTTCCCCTCCCGCCCGGAGCCGCCCGTAAAACTCTTTCTCCTCACCGGCGAGCAATACCCCGCCGGTGCGGCCGAGCGACGTATCGTAACCACCGTAACGTCCGACGACCGCCCTTCTGTAACCGTGGTTGCCGCCCCCGAAGAACTTTCCCTCCGGAAACTCCCGCATCCGGTCACCGAGGTCGAGCGTTCCGGCAATCGTCCGTTCGGTGTACTTCGACATCCAGCGAGGGGGAACCGACTCGAATCCCGGCAGTATCCGTCCACCGGCCGCTCCCACCTCCGGATGCGATTCGAAAAGGCTGTAATAGCGTTCGAGGAACTCGGGCACCACCCGCTCGTCGTCGTCGATGACCACGATGTATTCGCCCCGGCTCTCGGCAATGCCCCGGTTCCGGGCGGCAGAAACTCCCTGCTCCGTTTCGAGCACCATCCGGGCATCGAGCTGCGGATGTGCGACAACGTAATCGGCGAACCGCGCGGCGGTATCGTCCGTACTGTTGTTGTTCACGACGACGACCTCCCACTGCTCCTGCGGCAGCGTCTGCACCAGGAGCGAATCGAGCGTCGTACAGAGTTTCGCACCCCGGTTGTAGGTGGCTATGACAAGCGACAGTCTCTTTTCCGGCATCATATAGCATTGTTTGCATGACAAATGTACGCAAATAATCGTCCCGACGCGCCTCCGGGCCCGAGCGACATAAAATTCGCACCGTACCTGCCATTATCCGCAAAAAACTGCTTATCTTTAACATCATATCCAGCAACGATTACCGCATGAACAGAAAATACCTTTTCGCAGCCATTATGAGTGCCGTATTCCTCTGCGCATTTGCAGCGGCAGGATTCCGTGTACTGCGACAGAACCCCCGCTACGCACAGAAACGAGCCTGCAGGGAGGTCGAAACGATGCAGCAGGAAAAGGTGCTGCGTGACGGCGACCTCATCTTCCAGACCTCCTTGTCCGGCCAAAGCAGAGCCATCCAGGAGGCCACCGGCTCGAAATATTCGCACTGCGGCATCATCTACCGCGACGGTTGCGACTACTTCGTTTACGAAGCCGTACAGCCCGTGAAATCCACGCCGCTCGCACAGTGGATAGCCCGAGGGAAAGGAGGCCACTACGTCGTAAAGAGGCTGGCCGGCGCGGACAGCCTGCTCACCGAACGAAACATCGCGGCGATGCGCCGGGAAGCCGCACGGTTTGCCGGCAGGGATTACGACCTGACCTTCGGATGGTCGGACGACCGGCTATACTGTTCCGAACTCATCTGGAAAATATACGACCGGGCGCTGGGCATCCGACTGGGCAACCTGCAGCGACTGGGAGATTTCGACCTCTCCGCACCGGCCGTTCGGGAGAAACTCGCCGAACGCTACGGCGCCGCGCCGCCCCTCGACGAACCGGTCATCTCCCCCGCTGCCATCTTCGATTCCCCCCTCCTCGTCCGCGTCACCGGCCGGTGACATGCCGCGAATAACGGCAACCTCCTGCCGCACAGCAAACGACAGACACCGTAAAACGGCCATCGTTCCCATCCGACAAGAACACAAACATTTCCAAACGGAGAAAAAGATAATCTTTCGGGCATTATCCTTCCAAAGGACACGGAGACTCACCGCCGACGACAGCGGAACGACATCTTATCCGCAACCGTCGGCGCAGTTCCGACCGACCGGCGCGCACGACATCCTCCACGACACACAAGGTTCATCGCCGAGATTCGCTCCGCATGTCGCCTCTTCATCAGACAATGCCGCCACCATCAGCACCGACAAAATACACTCCCGCACGGTCTTCCATTATCGCCCTTTACCGACAAAAAAAACGAGAGAAACCTTATGGATTTCTCTCGTTAAGTAGCGGGGGGAGGACTCGAACCTCCGACCTTTGGGTTATGAGCCCAACGAGCTGCCAACTGCTCCACCCCGCGATATATCGTACTGCCTCGACGGCTTTGAATCGCTTATTCGGGAATCCGCGGACCCTATTTCCGGCGGCTTTCCTTTTTTGACGGTGCAAAGATAAAAAGAAAATACGGTTTCCGCAAATCCACCATGACTTTTCCAGGTGCCAAAGCCCGCACCATTCGACACAACACTATGACATTCATCCCAATAACTCCCGAAATATCCCGCACATTTCCGTATCTGCCGGGCCGGTCTCCCTACAGGCAAGGTATCACCGACACCTCCGGGCCTGACAGACTGCCCCGAACGGTTCGGCCACCGGTCACAAGACATACCCCGGAGGGCAGTCGCCGCAGACACGGACATGCATTACCGTCCACGAATATCGAATCGGCAACAGCCTATAAACCCGAAGCCGTTCCAACTCCCGTTCCGGCACAGCCGCCCACGACCGCAGAAGGGCTTCCGACCGGAATCTCCGTCGCGGGACGCAGATGTTCGGCCACAATTTGCGAAATATCGGCCACCCGCACCGACGCACTGCGCACGATGGCCTTCTTGCAGAGAGGACATGCCGTCACGATTGTATCCGCCCCGGTGGCTTCCAGTTCGGACGTCATCGACCGCCCTATCGTGGCCTGCTGACCGTCGTTTATCACCGTATTGGCCAGACTGCTCCCGCAGCAGAGCGCTTCGGCATGGTTATGCACCGGTTCGGCCAACCGGCCGGCCATGCGCAGCAACTCCCGCGGCTCTTCGTAAATACCGCTTCCGCGCCCCAGTTCGCACGGGTCGTGGTAGGTGAAAGTGGTCGCAGTCATCCCTACTCCGAGTCTGCCCTCCCGCACGAGCCGGAGCATGTATTCCGTGTGGTGCAGCACCTCGATGCCTTCCAGACCGTAATCCTCGCGGAACACCTTCAGGCATATCGGACACGAAGTCACCAGCGTGGTAATACCGTGCCTGCGGAAAAGTTCCTTGTTGTGCTCCATAATCCGTTCGGCGGCGGTCACTTCGCCCGACAGCTTCAGGGGGCGCCCGCAGCACGAACCGCCGTCGCGGTCGGCCCACCAGACCTCCTCGCCCGCCGCGGCGAATATTTTCTCCATGGCCCGGAGCGTCGCCGGAGTGAGCAGCGTCATACAACCGGCGAAATATCCCACTTTCCCCGTACCCGACGAGCGGTCCACCCCTTTCAGATAATCGTAACGCATCAGCGCAGGCGAATCCACCCGCTTCTGCCGGCTGTTGAGCCGCAGGATGTTGAGCTCTATCCCTACCGGACAGCGCGCCTCGCACAGACCGCACATCAGGCAGTTGTCCGCCACCTCGTCCGTCAGTTTCCCATACCGCCTGTCGCGCAGGAAATAGACCGACTGTACGTTGTCGATACCCAGGTCCCGCTGGAGCTGGCACGGGTCGAGGCAGATGCCGCACCGTGAGCAGGCCTGTATCTGGAAATTATCGAAACTCTTCTCTTTCGGGCCGCTGCGGAGCCGGTACCGGCGCAAAAAAATGAGCGGCACCTCGGTGAAGATGTGCATGTAGCGCGAGAAAGGCATGGCTATAAAGAATGCGGCCAGCGCGAAGGAGTAGGCCCACCAAGCCGCCGCATTGAGGTCGGCGACGGCAGTAGCACTCATCCCGGAGGCTATCAGGTCGCCCAGCGTACCGGTCAGGAAACCGCCGTTGTGTTTGATAGCCGCCGTCAAACTCTCGGCCGTAAGCCGCAACGGAAATATCAGCCACAGCGAAGTCAGTGCCACACGGTCCACGAACACATGACGCGTAGTCCGCTTCATTCCCATGGTCCGCGAACGCATCCGCTTGAACCACGCGAGCAGGACGCCGGAGAAGACCACCAGCAGCAACAGGTCCATGACAAAAGCGAACGGGTTCCAGCCCGTCTCTCCCTCCGGCCCGAAGTAGCGGAAGAAGACATGGGCATGTAGCGGTGTCCCTGCGCCAAGCACCGCCGCAGCCTCCACCCATCCCACCACAATAAGCAGGAACCAGCCGAAAGCGAGGCTCATATGCATGTAACCGAGCAGCGGATTCACCCGGAATATCTTCCTGTGCAGCAGCGATTCGCAAACGACTTCCCAGAAGGCGCGTAAAGTTGCAACCGTAAATATTCCCCTGCCGATAGCCCGTTTGTCGTCACCGGGCAGCAGCCACAGCCACCGGCCCCACTTCCACAGGATGACCGCAAACATGAAGACCGTCCCCACGAGGAACGGAATAACGAAATGGTCGTAATACGTCATCATACCTGCCTCCCGCTAATAATCGCCCAGTTCGCGTTTGATTTTCATCACCACGGCCCGCGTATTGATGCCGCGAGGACACACCAGCCGGCATTTGCCGCAGAGCATGCACTTGTCCATTTGTTCGTAAGCCTCGCGGTATTCGCCGCGGCGCTGCTGGCACAGCTCCATGATGTTGCCGACGTATTCCGGCGGCGTCAGGATGCTGGCGCGGACGAACGGCTCCTCGCACTGCAGAATTTCGGCGGGGTCGGGGTAATTCAGCGGGGTATAGACCTCAATGGTCT
>ERZ1504828.214-NODE-214-length-14109-cov-3.608723_pt1 | contig 14109 bp, 10 predicted proteins | sample MGYA00572109_ERZ1504828 | MGnify/ENA primary metagenome ERZ1504828 (study PRJEB39906, sample SAMEA3182109) | gut metagenome | biome: human; feature: gut; material: Stool; isolation source: human stools | place: Canada | collected 2013-04-23 ... | reverse complement strand
CTCTTCTGCCAGTTCCGGCGCAGTTTCCACAATGATCGCCCCATAGAAGTTCCCGAAATACTTCGGCAGAGGCAAAGTCCCCGTCGTGAAGTCCACCCCCAGCTTATTGCCGAAAGCCATCTCCGCGGCAGTCACAGCGACACCGCCGTGTCCTACGGCTTTCATGGCCGCAATATTTCCTTTCTTCACTTCCTGATACAGGAAATCGGCATGCAGTTTAAATACGTCAAGGTTCGGCATTCCCGTCTCATCTTTGGGCATCCCGAAAAGCATGAGGGTATTTCCTTTCTGTTTCAACTCCTGGCTGACCGCTTCAGAAGCCTTTCCGGGAGCAACAGCAAAGGAAACAAGCGTCGGCGGTACATGAAGATCATTAAACGTACCGCTCATGGAATCTTTTCCCCCGATGGCACCAAGACCGAGAGCTGCCTGCATATGGAATGCACCAAGAAGAGCAGCAGCAGGTTTTCCCCAGCTTGTCCTGTCTGTCAGTTTTTCAAAATATTCCTGGAGCGTAAGGTATGCCCTGCGCCAATCCGCCCCCATCGCCACGAGGCGTGTCACGGAAAGAAGAACTGCATATACGGCGCCATGGAAAGGGCTCCATTCCGCCAGATCCGGATCAAAACCGTGTGCCATGAAGCTTGCGCTGTCTGTCTGGCCCCGTCGTACAGGAAATTTAGCCGCCATTCCGTCAGCAGGCGTCTTCTGGTACCTGCCTCCAAAAGGCATGAGAACCGTCCCCGCTCCGACAGTAGAATCAAAACGTTCTGCAAGTCCCTGCTGGGACGCATTATTCAGGTCACCCATGGCTTCTAACCACATCGCACGGATATCTTTGATTTCAGGACGGACAAAAAAGCCTTCTTCATCCGGTTTGGCAATATATACATCTTTTCTTTGGGACGCTCCGTTTGTATTAAGGAAGGCACGGGAAATATCAACGATCCTATCGCCCCGCCAGGTCATGACAAGTCGGCCGCTGTCATTCACATCGGCAATGACTGTCGCTTCCAGATTTTCTTCCGCTGCATAGGAAATAAAACGATCGGCGTCTTCTTTCCTGACAACCACCGCCATCCTTTCCTGTGATTCGGAAATCGCCAGTTCCGTACCGTCAAGGCCTTCATATTTCTTCGGCATGCTGTCCAAGTTGATGGAAAGACCGTCTGTCAGTTCCCCTGCCGCCACGGATACGCCGCCCGCGCCAAAGTCGTTGCACCGCTTGATCAGACGGGTCACTTCGCCGCGGCGGAAAAGGCACTGGATTTTTCTCTCCGTCAGCGGATTGCCTTTCTGCACTTCCGCGCCGCAGGTTTCGATAGATTCCGTATTCAGTTCTTTAGATGAGCCTGTCGCGCCGCCCATACCGTCACGGCCTGTCCTGCCGCCCACAAGGATGACCACATCACCGGCCTGCGGCCGTTCACGAATGACATGGCTTTCCGGAGCCGCTGCTATAACAGCGCCGATTTCCATGCGTTTTGCCATGAATCCGGGGTGATAATATTCTTTCACTTCCCCTGTGGCAAGGCCAATCTGATTTCCGTAAGAGCTATACCCTTTCGCCGCTTCCACAACGATTTTCTTCTGCGGTAATTTGCCCGTAAGTGTTTCGGAAAGCGGTGTGTGCGGATCCGCAGCGCCAGTGACACGCATCGCCTGGTATACATAAGAACGTCCGGACAGCGGGTCTCTGATGCAGCCGCCGAGACAGGTCGCCGCACCGCCGAAAGGTTCGATTTCCGTAGGATGGTTATGCGTTTCATTCTTAAAGAGAAGGAGCCAGTCTTCTTCTCCATCGACAGTGTCAATCGTCACTTTGATTGTACACGCATTGATTTCTTCGGAAGAGTCCAGATTTTCCAGGCGGCCTTCTTTGCGAAGCGCCTTCACGGCCACCGTCGCCATATCCATGAGTGTCACAGGACGGTCGGTCTTTTCCCCGTACACGCAAAGACGGCTATCTACATACTCATTCCATGCCTCTTTGATCGGTTTGGTGAAAATGCCGTCTTCAATTCCTACTTCGGTAAGTTCCGTGGAAAACGTGGTATGACGGCAGTGATCGGACCAGTAAGTGTCAAGTACACGAATCTCAGTGACTGTCGGATCGCGCTTTTCTTCCGTCCTGAAATATTCACGAATCATAGCCAGATCATCATGGCTCATGGCAAGTCCCATGTCTTTAATCAGTCTGTCGATCCCGTCATCATCCAATTTACGGACACCCTCTACAACCGCTACAGGCTTCGGCTCTTCAACCGGCAGATCCAGGGTTTCCGCTTCTTCCAGAGATGCTTCTCTTGATTCCACAGGATTTACAAGAAATTTCAAAATTTTTTCCCGATCTCCGTCTGTAAAATCACCATGGAAAACATACACCAGAGCACACCGTACACGGGCACCGTCACGGCCTGTAACAATAGCAAGGCACTGTTCTGCCGAGTCCGCCCGCTGATCATACTGGCCGGGAAGGAATTCCACGGCAATCACCATATCCCCTTTCGGTAATTCCGCCTGCACGGAGTCTACCGGCGGTTCGGAGAAAACGGTCGCCACCGCCTTTTCATAATCGTCACTACTCAGATGATCCACATCATAACGGTGGTAAATGGCCGTTTCATGAATCCTTTCACCGAGAATTTCTTTCAGCTGGGCAGTCAGACTTTCTTCTCCCTGCCGGAAGTTTTCTTTCTTTCTCACGTAAAGCCGTCTAATGTCAGACAAAGTGCACACCTTCTCTTTCATATATTTTCCAAATGACAGAACGAAAATAAATGGAACAAACCTGTTTATACACACTTATATTACCACAAAGCTTTCCCCGCCGTCCTCATGTTTCCCCGCATGCGCCTTTTATTTCCGCAGAGACATATTTCTCTGCTGCACCTAAAGGAAAAGATAGCTCTGTCCAACAAAAAAGCACCCGCCGGGGATAGCGGATACCTTTGCATGTCTTATTGCGGGAAGCATTTCCTCTCTACACGGAAATGAGATAATAAAGAGCAGTATACAGGCGGCTTTACCTTTTCTTTCCATGCCGATACCGCTTTACCGCATCAGTAAAATTCATTCCGAAAATGCATCTCCTGTTTCTTTTATACATGGAAAAACCAATCCCATCCATCCATCATACGGCAGGGAATCCCCCGAGACTCCATCAATTGAAAAAACTCTTTTACTTTTTCCTCGGCACTTTCATAATTTTGACGCTTAAATCCCTCTCTCCAGATTATCATGCCTGTCTTCCTGCCGTTTTTTCGATACAGACGAATAAAGTACTTGGCGCCCCCACTCAGCGGGCGGCGGTATAGTAGTACTTTCCTTGCTTCCACCCGTTCTATATCGGACAGGGGACAAGAAGTTTCAAACACATTATGGATATACAGTATCTCATTTTCTATATGATAAGCGGTAAACGCTGTCCCCTGCCAGATATGGCGGAGCAGACGCCAGCCGTAAAAGGCAAGTACAAACAAAATGCCAAGAAAAAATACACTCTCTGCAAAGATGACAAATCCCACAAGCCACAAAAAAGGATCCATGATGTCCCTTTCCTTTCTCAAATCCGTTCTGATACCGGTATCCCATTCCGGCTACGTTCTTTTGCAGAAAATATATCCTCCGCTTGCGGGGCTGATTTCTTTTCCTGATCTGTTTATCCAAGAAAATCCCTGACCCCTGCTGCATAAAATGAAGTTTTCCATATCCAACTTATACTATGTCTTGTTTTTCACATGTTCCCATGCTGTATGAAGAAAACTCCGCAAAAAAATCTTTTTCACTACCAAATGCAGAATAAAGAACATGGCCGGAAGCGACAGGGATGAAGCAAACAGTCTGACTCCATAACCGCTATACAAATCGGGCATCTCTGCCGCAGAATCCACAATATATCGCAGCAAAGGGAAATACACTTCCACAAACCATTTCCACGCCGCAGGAAGGGCAAGCAGCAGAATCCCCGCCAGCAGGATCAATACAACAAGAACAAGTATCCTGATCTTCCATACTACTTCATCATAAATACGCGCTTTTTCTCCTTCTGTAAGCTCCTGCAATTCCGGCATGATCTGTTCCCACTGGCGAAATGTTTTTTCCCGCCCTGTTCCCAGATGAACCAGATTCCGCGACTGCCTGCGCCGCACCCACAGCCCCAGAAAGAGACTCATTACCCCCAGAAGAAAAGGCAGCCCCGCATAAAGCAGAAGATAACCGGGAGGAAATGATACCTCTACCGCAGACAGCACGGTCAGTCCTATCACCGGCAAGATGATGAGCAGTATCCCCATGAGCAGAAAAGGAAGCATGAAATAGTTGGAATACGTCTGCCTCGTAAGACGCCACCCTTTCCCATACCCCATTGGCTCCGGGGACTGGATTCCACGGTCTTCCGCCATCTGCACACGAACGATATATTCCGTTCCAAAAAGGCCCTTTCCCGTTACACATTGGTATTTTGAACCGATATGATCAACAAACAGCCGCTGGCGCCACGCATCCGCCACATAGGGTCCGCTTTCCTTAAACCAGAAAAAATGCGTATTTGCCCAACGGCTGCGATATCCGGCAGATAACCGCCGTGTCTGATAATCACGGAGTGTAAAAATTCTGCTTTCTTTCCCATGGCTACAAAACGGATCCACCCAATGGAGAAGGATGTCACGCATGCAGAACACGGAAAGGAAAGCACACACGGCCATCAGCCATAATGATTCCGTGTTAAGCAGGAAGCGGCAAAAAAGTACAACCGGAACTGCCAGCAGTATACTGGCGAAAAACAGCTTCCTCCGATCATATTCAAGATCTGTAGAAAAAAATGACGTAACATACCGCGGAGCAACTTTACGGCCAAAATACGGTCCATGGCTGGCCATGTTCAATACGCCCAGCAGACAGATGATGCCTCCCGCAGTGCCTGCTCCCGTATCCATGACAATGACAGTACCGCCTATTATAAAAGAGATGACAGAAAAGATCTTCCCTCCCGGCCCTTCGATGACATACCGGCAAGTAAGACAGAAAAAGCAAAAATACATAGTCAGCACAAGCCAGGATGTCATAGGCATACAATCTCTCAATGCAGCCATCATAAGACAGCCCCTTTCGTCCTATATTTTATAAAAACCCATAACTTCTATATCATATGATATGCGCCGGCCTCCGTCAAAGATGCGGGAAAATCCCCAAAGAAAGCAGGTGTATACGAAACGAATGGGAATGGAGAATCCCATAATGCCACAGTCCGTAATCTGTCTTCCGCTTTTCTAAAACCGTACTTGCTCCGGTTATCATAAAAAAACCGGCCCCTTTATGGAAGCCGATTCTTTGCATGTTCTTCAATTATCCGAGAAAACCTCTCGTATTCTGCGCTTCTACCACACGCTGGAGCGCAAGCATATACGCGGCAAGACGATAAGTGACTTTATATTTTTCTTTCAGTGCCAGTACATCTTCATAGCCCTGGCGCATTTTAATTTTCAACCGTTCATTGTATTCGTCTTCTGTCCAGTAATAACCGGTGCGGTTCTGTACCCATTCAAAGTAAGAACCGACCACACCGCCTACATTGGACATGACATCAGGCAGCACTTCGATGCCTTTCTTTTCAAAACAGATATCCGCTTCTTCGGTGGTCGGGCCGTTAGCGCCTTCCAGTACCAGTTTCGCTTTCACCAGTTCCATTGTCTTTTCATTAAGCTGGTTTTCCATTGCCGCCATAAAGAGCACATCCACATCCTGAGAGAAAAGGGCTATATCCGGAATGATGGTTGCCCCCGCTTCGGTATAGCCTTTCAGGGATCTGCCGTGGGAATTTGCGTATACATACATCGCTTCGATATCAAGACCATTCGGGTTGTACCAGGTACCGTTAATATCGCCGACACAGACCACTTTCACCCCCTGCCGGTGGATCAGGAGGGCCCCGACAGAGCCTACATTGCCGAATCCCTGTACGGCCATGGTGAGTCCGTCCATTTTTTTATGATTCTTTTCGCACCAGGTTTCCAGTGTAAAGAGAAGTCCTCGTCCGGTCGCTTCATTTCTGCCGAGAGAGCCGCCGGTCGCCAGCGGTTTGCCGGTAACGACCCCCGGTTCCCATTTACCCGAAAGGGCGGCGTATTCATCAGCAATCCATGCCATGATCTGACCGTTTGTGTTTACATCAGGCGCCGGTACATCTTTGTCAGGTCCAATAATCGGGAAAATTTTACGCACATAACCGCGTGCCAGACGCTGGAGTTCACGTTGAGACAGTTTATGGGGATCCACCTTGATACCGCCTTTAGCACCGCCGTAAGGAATATTTCCGATCGCGTTCTTTATGGTCATCCATGCGGCAAGAGCTTTTACTTCATTCTCGTCAGAGGCGGGATGGAAGCGGATGCCGCCTTTTGCCGCGCCGCGGGCTGTATTGTGCTGTACACGGTATCCCGAAAATACTTCCACATGCCCGTCATCCATAGTGATCGGGATGCTCACGGTCAGTTCCCTTTCCGGATAACGCACAAATTCATAGTCATTCTGTTCGTAACCTAAAACTTCGGCTGCCTTGTCCAAAACATGGAGCATATTTTCATAAGGATTGTAGTTTGCCATTTCATCACCTCAAAGATAAAAATAAAATGAACATCTTAGATAAATATACCACTTTGCTTTCAGGATTACACTTAAATCGTCACATTATACCTTATTTGTATAATATAAATGTTTATGATGACAGAAAGTCAATCAGACATTCCCGCATGGGTTTCATGAGCCGAGCCGAACCCGCCAGCAGGGAATGCCATCCTCCGTCTCTACCCGTTCCAGTCCTTCGAAAAAATAATGATCGCCCAAATCTTTCCCTGCCAGCTGGTTGTGCACTTTCATCAAAAGCTCCCCGCTCGTGAAACAGCTTCCGTTATTTGCGGACAGCAGGGCTTCTATATCCGTCTGAAACAGGCCGTCTATCCGATTCTCCTCATCCAAATCAGATTCATCGACCACCTTTTCATTGGCAAGCAGTTCTTCTCTCCCTGAAAGGAACGCTTCATAGACAATATAGACTTTTCCCGCTTTCACAGCGGTTTCCTCCGGTTTCCAATTTTTACGGTTGTCTTCCATATAACTTTTCAAATCTTCAGAAAAAGTGTCTACTGATGTATATGTTTTTTCATCAAAGTCCCAATAAATGTGATTCAGCATTTCCTCCCCCTTTTCGCGAAGGTTCCGAAGGAATGTGCCCGCTCCATCCTGTCCGCCTGCAGGCGTATGAGCCGGATCCCCGCCACTCCTCTTATCCGGTGTATCTTTAAGTGTGTACAGCTTTTCCCAGCCGGAGGTATCGGGAATGATATTCCGGTTCCTGTAATTTTGCAGCGCATACAGTACCTGCTCCCCAGTCTGCCTCTCTTTTCCGTAAATGACGCTTCCACCTTCTTCCGCCTTGCTGATTTCCAAAGTAAACAGATCCCCTTCATCATGAGCGGTCTTCATGAAAAGGCTGCCCATGACGGGCGCAGGCGGCGTCAGGATCAGATACTGCACATCACCTTTTTGCAGAAGCTCCATTGTTTTTTTGATGTCTTCCGAGGCAAACTGCACAGTCGTATTCACATCTGTTTCCAGGCGCCACCGTTGTGATAATTTCCCCGCTTCCCTTCTCAACAGCGGCTTCTTCAGAAAATAAACGACGGCAAGCACCGGAATCACGATCGGCAAAACAAGGGGAAGCACATAAGGAAGGCTCATAACGGCCGCACCTTGCCGCTTTGCCATGGAATGCACGTTTTTATGAATCTCATTCACTTTATCCGCGCTGTGGTTCAACACATCAAAAAACGCCGGATCTTCCAGCGAAAGGAAAGAAAGACAGCAAAGGGCGGCACCTGCCAGAATCCCTGTTAAAACCAATAATTGGAAAGTAACGCGCCGGCATATCTCTTCTTTTTCCTGCTGCGTCAGGCACTCCATTTCCGGTATGCCCCGGCTCCATTTTTCAGCCCGTTCTTCTTTTGTCATTCAGCACCTCTTTTTCATAAACAGGATAAACCATTTATTTTCATCGCTTTAAGTATACACTATCAGCAAAACAAAAACTCCCCCTGAGGAGAGTCATGAAATCAAATCATCCGAGCAGACTGCGCGCTGCAATGACTGTAATCAGAAGCGGCAGGACAATTTGAAAATACGGTTTCAGCCAGCGGGGAATCTTCATGCCGTCGCCGGTATTCACTTCTTTCAGATAATGGTCGAATCCCCAGCCGTATTTCGACACGCAGAAAAGGGCAAAAATCAGGGAACCGATGGGAAGCACAAGATTACTTACAATGAAATCTTCTGTATCAAGGATCCCTTTTGATCCCAAAATCTGTACATCAGACCACATATTAAATCCGAGAACACAGGGGATACTGCCGAAAAATACAAGCGGTAAAAGGATATAAACAGCCTTTTTGCGGCCCCATCCGAAGTTATCCATACAGTTGCCGATAAGTGCTTCAAATACAGCAGTCACCGTGGAAAAACTGGCAAAGGTCATAAAAACAAAGAACAATCCGCCCCAGATCTGCCCCATAGGCATATTGATAAAAATATTCGGAAGCGTAACGAAAATCAGGGACGGCCCCTGATCCGGTTCCACACCGTACGCAAAGCACGCCGGAAAAATAATAAGGCCGGCGAGAAGCGCCACGAAGGTATCAAGCGCCGTAATTCGTACCGCTTCTCCGCCAAGACTGTTCTTCTTATCCATGTAACTCGCAAATATTTCCATGGAACCCTGGCCGACAGACAAAGTGAAAAATGCCTGATTCATGGCGGCTGCCGCCACATTACCGAGACCGGCCTCAACCGCCCGCCCCCAGTCGGGAAGCAGGTAAAAGGCAATCCCTTTTTCACCGCCGGGAATCATGACGCTGTTCACCGCCAAAAGGATAATCAGTCCCAAAAGTCCGAGCATCATGAACTTTGTCACTTTTTCGAGACTGCTCTGCACACCGCCCGCACAGACTGCAAACCCTACAAGTACAGTAAGTCCCATAAAAAACATGAGTTCCATCGGACTGGAAACCATCTGTCCGAAAATATCCGGTACCCTGCCGGGCGATGCTTCCACAAAGGAACCGCTCAGGAATTTCCAGAAATAATCAACCATCCATCCGGAAATGGTGGTGTAATAAACCATAAGGATATAGCTGCCGATGAGACACACCCATCCGTGCAGATGCCAGTACGTTCCTTTCGGTTCCAACGTTTCAAAACCGCGGAGCACGCTTTTGCGGCTCGAACGGCCGACAGCCAATTCCATCGTAACCACCGGAATCCCGAGAAGGATTAAAAACGCCAGATAAAACAGTACAAAAACAGCACCGCCATATTCTCCGGTAATATATGGAAACTTCCACACATTCCCGATACCGATGGCACAGCCCGCACTGACCAGGATGAAACCGAGGCGGGATTTAAAACTGTCTCTTTCTTCCATACTTCTTTCCTCCAAAATGCTTTTCCATAACCGGCTTTATATTTCCCATCCTACATCAGTCCGCGGATTAAAATGACAAGGATCAGCACCGGCAGGACATATTGGAAGTACGGTTTCATGGCACCCGGCATTTTGATGCCTCTTCCTTTATTCACTTCCGCCAGATAATGATCAAAGCCCCAGCCCCATTTGGTGACGCAGAATAAAAGATAAACCAGCGCACCGCAGGGAAGAAGCAGGTTGCTTACCAGGAAGTCTTCGCTGTCCAGCACGTCACGGCTGCCGATGAAATGCATGTCTGCAAGAACATTGTACCCAAGGACACAGGGAATGCTGCACAGGAAAATGATGATTAAATTGACAAGCACCGCTTTCTTACGGTTCCAGCCGAAATTATCAATGGAACAGGCGATAAGGTTTTCAAAGACCGCCGTCACCGTAGAAAAACTGGCAAAGGTCATGAAGACAAAAAACAAAGCGCCCCATAACTGTCCGAGAGGCATATTTACAAAGATGTTCGGAAGAGTAATAAAAATGAGAGCAGGTCCCTGATCGGGCTGGACACCGTATGCAAAGCACGCGGGAAAAATAATGAGTCCCGAAATAAACGCCACGAAGGTATCAAGCGCGGTAATCCGCACCGCTTCTCCCGTCAGCGTAAACTCATCAGACATGTAGCTGCCGAAAATTTCAATGGCCGCGATACCGAGGGACAAGGTAAAGAATGCCTGATTCATGGCGGCTGCCGCCACATTACCGAGACCGGCCTCAACCGCCCGTCCCCAATCAGGAAGCAGGTAAAAGGCAAGGCCGGGGGCACCGCCGTCCAGCATAAGGCTGTTGCCTGCCAGAAGAACGATCAGCCCAAGAAGCCCCATCATCATAACTTTTGTCACCTGCTCTACGCCGCGCTGTACGCCGAACCCGCAGACAGCAAATCCGAGGAATACGGTCATCGCCATGAAGATGCCCATTTCCAGCGGGCTGCCGAGAAGGGACCCGAATACGGCACCTACAGCTTCTTTGGAAGCGCCGCTGAACATGCCGTTGATAAACTTCCAGAAATATGCCAGCATCCATCCGGAAACAGTGGTGTAATACATCATAAGAAGATAACAGCCAAGGACGCAGAACCATCCATGAATATGCCAGAGGCTTCCCTGCGGTTCCAGCTTCTTATAGCCGAGCACCGCGCTTTGGCGGCTGCCGCGTCCTACCGCCAGCTCCATCGTCATGACGGGAATCCCCATAAGCACTAAAAATGCCAGGTAAAACAGCACAAAAACAGCGCCGCCGTACTGACCGGCAATATAAGGGAACTTCCACACATTCCCGATGCCGATGGCACAACCTGCGCTGACCAGAAGAAATCCCATGCGGGACTTGAAACCGTCTCTCTCTCCCATAATCCTATACTCCGATAACACTGAAAACAAATTAAAAACATGTACCCGTTTATAATAACTCTATTCTTCCATTCTGCCAATACCCATTTTTTCTATCCGAAGTGACATGAATTTTTTGCACCCCCTTATCTCTTTCCCTCCAGGAAATCAAACCCGATCATTTTATAACAAAATTTTTGTTCCCATTAGGGAAATATGATTTCAAAAAAGGAACGTTTTCCGTTGTAAAGGTCTGACCATCAAGATAAGCCAGAAGATGCCCGCTTCCTTTTAAATGAAATGTAATTTTCCATGCGTGGAGAAGCTGTCCCTTCTCCCCATAACGGCGGTTTACTTCCTTACTGCCGTACTTGTCGTCTCCAATGAGCGGATGCCCGATATATGCCAGTTGGCTGCGGATCTGGTGTGTCCGTCCGGTAAGAAGCGTACATTCCAGAAGAGACAAATTATTTCCCGTTTTCACGATGCGGTAGACTGTAACGGCAGACTTTGCCCCTTTTTGCGGAACATCGGACAAAAATACTTTTCCCTGTTTCGCGTCTTTAAATAAATAGTGAGTGAGCCGCCCTTCCTTTTTCTTCGGAACACCGGATACGATGCAGAGATAAACTTTCTCCAATTCCCGCTCTTTGATCATACGGTCAAGGATCCCTTTGCTTTCTTCATCTTTAGCAATTACCATAAGCCCGCTCGTATTAAAGTCAATACGGTGAACCATGTACGCGGACGGCTCTCCTTTGTCCGCCAGATATTCATTCACCTCACCAATAAGCGTCCGCGTTGTTTTTCCTGTACTGTCCATGCAGAGTAGTCCTGCTTTTTTATCGGCGATCAATATGTGCTCATCTTCATACACAATCGTGAAATCGCGCCTTTTTTCTTTCGGAAGGACATAGGAAACCACCCTGTCTCCTTCACAGAGCCGATACGTTCCGTCTTCCTTTTTCCCGTTTACTTTCAGCTTTTTCATACGGATCGCTTTCACCACCATCCCATGGGGCCAGTGCTCTATTTCTTCCATGAAACGGTCAAGGCGTTTCCCCGCATGACGCCCCTCTATTCTGAATTCCTTCATGCAAACTCCCCTCCTGAAGAAATTACCAGTACTTTATAAATAATATGCCCAAGATCCAAAATATAATCATAATGGAGTTCCATCGCCACAAATGATTGTCCGATATATATCCTTCCGGTTTTATAAATTCTTCCTGAACTGACTCTTTTTCACAAGCCCGACTGTCTTTCTCCAACCGGAATAAAGTCCACGTATCCGTCTTCACCTCATATTCCAGCGCATATATTACCCCGGCTTCCACGGTGACCGCCGGCAGTGTTTCCACCGTATAATGGAACCAGACGGCCTCATTGTGCCATGTATGCACAGGCCAGTCCGCCCGAACCTCCATGTTGTGCATCCCCGGTCTCACATAGACCGCATGTCTCCATGGCCATTTATAGAGGAACGTATCTGCTTTCTCTCCGTCCACTTTCAGGATCCGTACGGAAGAAGTACAGCTGAATCCCTGAAATGATTTTGTCCGCAGCCGGATGACCGCGCTGTCCCTATGCCGCTCCGCCAGCTGATTCCTCTGCCGGACCTTCCAGCGCCAATGTAAAAAAAGCACCAGCACGCTGGCAGATATAACGCACGCCAGGAAAATAATCTGATATTGATCCGGATACATAACTTTGATTTCCTTTCCTCAGACAGGGAAACGGTGCCGGACGACACGCCTGTACATATCCATGAACAGGTATAGCCGCCTTTCCCCGGCTTCTTTTTCCGGCGCAGATCCGCCTTGTTCATCACAGGCCCCCGGTTTTTGTATATTCTTCCAAGTGGAAGCAGCCATATTTAGAAGAAATACTCCCAGCACAGGCAGCAGGATCCTATTTTCCGCCGCCATCCGTGCAAAACCGGATTCATTCATATCTGCCAGAAGTCTGCAAAAGAAATACATGCATCCGACGATCAGAATAATATTCCACAAAACTTCCGCCCATTGATTCCATTTCTTCCTTTTATCTTCCGCCATGATTTCCTTTTGCACTGCCAAAAGTCATCTCTCCTCAAACCCATGCAGCAAGTCCAAAATCTGCCTGTCCGCCGCTTTTAACCACGCCGCGGAAGATACAGTCTCCCGTCCATACGCTGCCATAAAGAAACCGAACAAAAAAGAATGATAGAAAGACTTCCAATCCCCCAGCACCCGGTCGGCAGCGTCCAGCAGGCGCTGTGTCCCTTCCACTCTATCTCCTGTCTTTCTTGTGTACAGAAGCACCATTCCTGTAAATACATCAAACCCGAAAGGGGTGAAATCCTTTCCAAAATACCGGGCAAATATTTTGTACTTCCCCTTCCTCTGCCCCTCTTCCATGCATCTGTTATAAGAAGCGGCATAGGTTCCTCCGTTTTCTCCCAATACCAGCGGCGCCGCCAGTGTATCAAGGCAGCCCTTCCCGTCTGCATCACAGAGGAACTTTTTTTCCATCTTCTTTCATGTACGTATTCAGCAAAAGGAAAATCATATTCTCCAAAACTTCCCTTTCTTCTCCGCAAACCTCCATGGAAGAAATCTCATTCCGGAAATCTTTCAGCACCTGCTCTGCCGTTTTCAGAAGTTCTTCATCCTGCCGGCGGTGAAGCCATTTCAGAAAAATCATTTATTTCCTTTCTATTTTTATCAAGAGTTCTCGCATTCCGCATTTCCATATCATTCCAATTATATATCACCGGCATAAAAATAAAAAACAGCCTGCCCGAAGCAAACTGTTTCACTTGAATCCCGCGAAATCTCCAACCCGATTTATATCACTGCCTATATGAATCCTGTTGGATCAGTGTACCACAAGCCTGATCCCCGCAGCAGCATCATTTCCCGCCGGTATGTTTTTCTTCCGGAAGGATGCGGAGCCGCTTCCCGCAGTAAGGGCAGCAGTCTTCCACCGCACCCGGAAGCAGATGGAACCGTTTGTTTCCGATGTGCTGACTGATTTCCACCTTGTACGGCAGTTCCCTATGGCAGAAAGGACAGGTCCAGTATTTCAGAAGCACATGATCCATGGAATGGAAAACCGTATCTTCCATATACCCATATCCCAAAAAAGACAATCCGAAAAACAAAAGGGCCAATATACGATCCATACTGCGCCCCAGCCATTCCCGGGACGATACTCCCAAAACAGATTGGCACAGCGCGTCCCATATAAGAAATAGAAGTGTCCCTCCTG
>ERZ1504828.213-NODE-213-length-14113-cov-3.807512_pt1 | contig 14113 bp, 9 predicted proteins | sample MGYA00572109_ERZ1504828 | MGnify/ENA primary metagenome ERZ1504828 (study PRJEB39906, sample SAMEA3182109) | gut metagenome | biome: human; feature: gut; material: Stool; isolation source: human stools | place: Canada | collected 2013-04-23 ... | reverse complement strand
GTGCTCTGCTACCCGCTCGATTCGTGGTTCATCCGCACCACGGCGCTGCGCGAGCGGATGATCGAGCTGAACAAGACGATCCGATGGAAACCCGAATCGACCGGGACAGGCCGTTTCGGCAAATGGCTCGAAGGGCTGGTGGACTGGAACCTTTCGCGCTCGCGCTTCTGGGGCACACCGCTGCCGGTATGGGCTACGGAGGATTATTCGGAACTGAAGTGCATCGGTTCGATCAGGGAGCTGATGGATGAGATCGAAAAGTCGATCGCCGCGGGCTTCATGAAGGAGAACCCCTACAAGAATTTCAAGGTCGGCGACATGTCGAAGGAGAACTACTCGACCCGCAATATCGACCTGCACCGCCCCTATGTGGACAATATCGTACTCGTGTCGTCGAAAGGCGAGCCGATGAAGCGCGAAAGCGACCTGATCGACGTGTGGTTCGACTCGGGTGCCATGCCGTACGCGCAGCTGCACTATCCGTTCGAGAACGGCGGCGACTATTTCAAGTCGGTCTACCCGGCCGATTTCATCGCCGAGGGCGTCGACCAGACGCGCGGCTGGTTCTTCACGCTGCATGCCATCGCCTCGATGCTCTTCGACTCGGTAGCCTTTAAAAACATTATTTCGAACGGGCTGGTGCTGGACAAAAACGGCAACAAGATGTCGAAGCGCCTGGGCAACGGCGTCGACCCGTTCGAGGTTCTCGCAACCTACGGGGCCGACGCCACGCGCTGGTATATGATCTCCAACTCGCAGCCGTGGGACAACCTCAAATTCGACCGGGACGGCGTGGACGAAGTACGCCGCAAGTTCTTCGGGACGCTCTATAACACCTACTCGTTCTTCGCGCTCTACGCCAATGTGGACGGATTTACGGGCAAGGAGCCGGAAGTTCCCGTCGAAAAGCGCCCGGAGATCGACCGCTGGATCATTTCGTTGCTCAATACGCTCGTCAAGGAAGTAACCCGCTCGCTCGAGGATTACGACCCGACCCCGGCGGCACGCGCCATCCAGGAGTTCGTGGGAGAAAACCTCTCGAACTGGTACGTGCGCCTGAACCGCAAGCGTTTCTGGGGCGGCGGTATGAACGACGACAAACTGGCGGCCTACCAGACGCTCTACACCTGCCTGGAGACCGTTTCGATGCTCGCGGCACCGTTCGCACCTTTCATCACCGACCGTATCTTCCGCGACCTGAATGCCGTCAGCGGCCGCCACGCGGACGAGTCGGTACACCTCTCGACTTTTCCGAAGGCCGACGAAAAGCTGATCGACACCGACCTGGAAGAGATGATGTCCCTGGCACAGCGCGTATCGTCAATGGTGCTCGCCCTGCGCCGCAAAGTGTCGATCAAGGTGCGCCAGCCGCTCACCAAAATCCTCATCCCGGTGCTCGACCCGGCCATGGCACAGCATATCTCGGCCGTAAAGAACCTCATCATGAACGAGGTGAACGTCAAAGAGGTCGAACTGATCGAAGACACTACGGGCATCATCACCAAGCGCATCAAGCCCAACTTCAAGACGCTGGGCCCGCGCTACGGCAAATACATGAAGCAGATCGCCGCCATGACCGCGGAGTTCTCGCAGGAGCGTATCGCCCAGATCGAAGCCGCAGCCCAGACCGTACTCGACCTGGGGGCTGAAAAAATCACCGTAACCCCGGCCGATTTCGAGATCACCTCGGAGGACATGCCGGGATGGCTGGTGGCATCGGAAGGCAAACTTACCGTAGCGCTGGACATTACGCTGACGGAAGAGCTCCGGGCGGAAGGCGTGGCACGCGAGTTGATAAACCGCATCCAAAATATCCGTAAGGACTCGGGATTCGAGGTGACGGACAAGATCCGCGTCGAGATCGAACAGAAGGAGTTCGTGGCCGGCGCGATCGCCAAATATGCCGGATATATCGCATCGCAGACGCTCGCCGTCGAGGTGAAGGCGGCCGCACAGCCCGAGGGAGGCGTGGTCGTGGATTCGGATGTCGACGACGAGCCGATCCGGATCGCCGTAACACGCATCTGACGGGCGGACGAAGGCGGCAAAACCGCTTCGGGAACGGCAAATGCGTCTTGCTGAGAACGATATAAAGGGTGCGTCCGGACGATATCGTATATAACGATATAAAATTTGGTGTTTACGGAAAAATTGTTTAATTTTACATAAAACCAACAAGGAGAAGACGACTATGGCAGACGAAAGAACCAGATACAGCGACGCCGAACTCGAGGAGTTCAAGCAGCTCATCCTGAAAAAGCTTGAGAATGCGCGCGCGGACTATGAGCTGCTGCGCGCCACTATCACCCACACGGCCGATAACGACACGGAGGATACCTCCCCGACGTTCAAAGTCCTCGAAGAGGGCGCAGCGACCCTCTCGAAAGAGGAGAGCGGACGTCTGGCGGCACACCAGATGAAATTCATACGGAACCTGGAGATGGCCCTCGTGCGCATCGAAAATAAGACCTACGGCATCTGCAAGACGACCGGCAAGCTCATCCCCAAGGAGCGGCTGATGAAAGTGCCGCATGCTACCGAGTGCATCGAAGCCAAAGAGGGGCGCAGGTAAACCTGCAATCCGGATATGACAGAAAAAAGACGACTTTCGGGGTCGTCTTTTTTATTCGGGCCCGGCCGTCTGTCCCGGCACATGCCCGCCGACAGGCAGCCGCTATGTCAGCCGCAACGGCTGCTGGATCGACAGTCTTCACAACAGCCGCAATGACAGCTGCCTTAACAGGTGCATTGTCAGTCTCAACGGCAGGGCAGACCGGCACCCGGCACCTCCCGTTTTTTGCCAAGGGTAACTCCTGCGGGCCAGAAACTGTATTTTAGCAGGTTCAGGCGCACTTTTTCATCAAAAAATACGTTATCTTTGACGATATGTATCGCCGGATTTGCATACTCGTGCTGACCCTCCTCGCTGCGCAAAGCGTCTGTTTCGCCCGCACGGTCAATCCCGGCATGCGGGCGCCGGACAGGGTTTCCCCCGGCGGATTCTCCCCCGACAGCCTGAACACGCCGACCTCGGAGCGCAACCAGCGCCTTTACGACAGCATACAATCCAAAACCAACCGCCGCGCAGTTCCGCGCATGCTTTACAGGATGCTCTTCGTCAAACCCGTACTCGATACGACGATGAACGGGCGCGTATTGGACGAAAGCAGGCTGCTGGAACCTTACGCCGGGAAAACCGTAGGCGACATCACCATCGAGCGCATGATGCCGTTCGACTCATGCGGCAACTGGTTCGAGCGCGCAGGCAACAAAACCCACATGCTGACCCGCGAACGGGTTATCCGGCGCGACCTGCTGTTCAAGCCGGGCGACAAGTTCGATCCCCAGCTGGTCGTGCGCAACAAGCAGCTGCTGCGTTCGCGCCCCTACATCTCCGATACCGAGGTGATCGTCGTACCCGACTCGCTCGATTCGACGCGCGTGAACATGGTCATCCGCACGCGCGACAGCTGGACGATTAGCGTCGCCGCTGGCATACACGGCGAGGGGCGCACCATGGTCGGGCTTTCGGACGCCAACATTTTCGGCACGGGCAACACCCTGAAATTCAAGACCAATTTCAGCCGCAGGGATTTCTCCTACGGCGGCAACATCGTGGAATACAAAATCCCCAACGTGCTGGGGACATTCTACACGGCCGACTTCTCGGCCGGCCGCGACTTCTACAACTCGGAACTGAACCTCGGGCTGCGCAAGGAGTTCATCCGGCCGACGGACTACGAGATCGGCCTCACGTACAGCGACATAAAATCGAAACGCTACATGGTCGACCTCGACACCTCGCTGCTCGTGAAAGTCCGCAACCTCGACGTATGGGGCGGCAAGTCGCACTACATCCGCTCCATCAAATCGAGCGTCTTCCTGACGGGCCGTTACAGCTATGCCCGGTTCAGCCGCCGCCCGCCCGTCACGGCCGACTACAACCCCGCGCTGCACGACCACGACGCCATGCTCTTCGGCGGGGGGCTCTACCGGGAAAAATTCTACACGGCGAACATGGTCTACGGATTCGGTACCCGCGAGTATCTGGCGACGGGTTACAAAGCCGAGCTGGTGAGCGGCTATTCGTGGGGCGAGTTCAACGACGAGATGTACCTCGGCATGTCCTACCAGACCGGCGGCTTCCGGGGGATGGGCTATATCATGGGCGGCTTCACGCTGGGAAGCTACATCGACCTCAAAAGCGGCATGTGGCGCCACAGTGCCGTCGACGTAGACCTGAAGTGGTTCTCGAACCTGTTTCTGTTCCGGCGCAGCCGCATCCGCCAGTTCCTGGCGTTCAACTACACGCAAGGCTGGAACCGGGGCGAAGGCAGCGACGAAATGATCCGCTTCACCCACGACAACGGGTTGCAGGCGCTCAAAGAGTACGTCACCGGAACCAACCGCATGATCCTCAACACGGAAACGGTGGTCTTCACCCCCTACCAGCCCCTCGGGTTCCGCATCGCGGTATTCGGGTTCGCAGACTTCGGACTGATCGGCTATTCGCCTAACATTTTCAAAAACGATTTTTTCACCTCGTTCGGAGTGGGTGTACGGCTCCGCAACGAGCGGCTCGTATTCAACACGGTGCAGATCCGCCTGGGAATCGCCTTCGGCAAACGCGGGTTGGTCGAGAGCGAATATTTCCGCCTGTCGAACGCCACGCGCGTCGAACAGTACCGCTACCGCCCCACCCGCCCTGAGATCGTAGGGTTCAAGTAAGCGCAACGCGCCGCAACAGGCCCGCAAGCGAAAGCCGCAGGCATGAAAAAACGGAGGCCACGGCCCCCGTTTTCGCCATTCCCCGCCCGGGGAGCGTCATTGCTCGACGATCTGTCCCGTCTCGTCGATCGTCAGCACCCGGTCGTATTGTTTGACCTTTGCTCTGAAATCGTGGAAATCTTCGGCCTCCTGATACTTGCAGGGAACGACTTCGTTCCCCTGCCGGTCGATATACCCGTACCCGAGCCCCTTGATGAAGACACGCGCCAGTCCGCAGCTGAACGGATAGGCCTCGTGGTACTTGAGCGGCACGACCAGCTGACCGTTCGTGGCGATATAGCCCCAGCGGGCATCGTAGAAATCTTCGGCATTGGTACCGAAGCGCATCACGGCGGCACGCATCTCGCTGAACTCGGCGGCATCGTCCCACTTGGCCGGTATCACTTCGCGTCCCTCGGTGTCGATATAGCCGCAACGGGGCTCCATACCCTGGAAATTCATGCCGTAGAGGTCGGTATTGAAAGGCGCCAGCCCGTCGTTGAACCTGCCGATGCGTTTATAGCGGAACGAGCTGACTTCACCGCCGTTGCGGTCGACAAGCCCGAAATTGACATTGTTGTAGCTCACCACGGCCACCCCGCCCGAGAAGGGCCGCGCCACGGAGAAACGGGGCGAAATAGCCACATTCCCCTTGACATCGACATACCCGTAATTGCCGAACTGCTCCAGCCTGAACGCCGCGAGCCCCTCGCCCGGGGTATCGAGGTAGTAATAGCGGCACGGGATCGTCTCGTGCCCCAGCGTGTCGATAAGTCCCCACTGGCCGCCGTAGGGTTCGTCGCGCAGCACCATGCTGCCGCCGTAGTTCGTCCGGGCATAACCGTCCTTGAAATCGGAAATATAGGAGAAGAAACAAGGCAGCACTTCGCGCCCGTCGGCGCCGAGGAAGCCATGTTTGCCGTCGCTCGTCATGGGGATCAGCCCGTAGGCGTTCGGCTCGCCGATCAGGTTATAGGCACAGGGGACTACCACCTCGCCGTCTTGGCGCAGGACGCCCCATTTACCGTCGCGCAGAACACGCATCCAGCCACGTTCATCGGGTTCGCCGATCTCGGAATAAAGGCAGGGAATGACGGTTTTCCCCGTTTTGTCGATACGGCCCCAGAGCTCGCCGGCCTGCACCCAGGCCATGCCGTCGTCGAACGCCCCGGCCACCGTAAATTGCGGAGCCACGACCGCCCGGCCTGCGGTATCTATATAGCCCCACAGCCCTTCGGGCTCCTGCACGGCGGCCAGTCCGTCGTCGAAACTCCGGGCATCGGCATAACGGCATTCGATGACCAGCCGTCCCGTCCCGTCGACATACCCCCAACGGCCGACCCCTTCGTTGATATCGAGCACCGCAGCACGGTTATCGTTCACGGATCCGACCTCGGCATATTTGGCCGTGCGCTGCTCGAATGTCCGGCCGCATGAAACGAGCGTTGCGACCGTAAGAAAAAATAGCAGGCGTTTCATAGCTTCTGTTTTGTATTTTACATGCAAAGATAACTTTTTCCATCCTAATTCTGCAAGTTTCACGCCCGTATCGCATGGCCGACGAAAAAACCCGGGGCAGCAGAACCGTCCCGGGCACGAACTTTTTATACTTATGGCCTGCTTATTTTTTCCTGGTCGTAATCTCGATGACGCCGTTGCGGGCTTTCCTGCCGTATTTCTCGACCGCCGAGGCATCCTTGAGTACGGATATGTTCTCAATCCGGCCGGGATCAAGCCCCTCCAGTTTCTTGGTATCCTTAAACACCTTGCCGTCGATCACGACAAGGGGTTCCTCCCCCTTTTCAAACGGCGACTTGCCCGATCCGCGGATCACGATCGTACTGCTCTTCAGCGTACCGGCATCCTCTGTCTGCTCCATATGTTCGGCGACCTTGCGACGGATCTCGACGCCGGCTGCCGTCGACCCGGCCTCGGCAGCTTTCGCCAGGGCAGCCTGTACCCGGGGGTCGGCCAAATGCGCCTGCGCCTCCTGTATCTGCTTCTGCGCCTCTTTCCACTCGTCGCTGGCCATATACTTGCGCACGGCCTCCTCCTGCTCGCGGACGGCTGCGAGTTGCGCGGCAGACAGCTTGCGTGCCGAAGAGAGCTCCTTCTGTGCCCTGTCGAGTTCGGCCTGTGCCTTTTTCCACTCCTCGCCCGACATATATTCGCGGGCAGCCTCCAGTCCGGCACGGGCAGCCTTCATCCCTTCCTCTGCGGCTTTGAGCCCGGCTTCCGCGGCCTGGGTCGCCTGCCCCGGCGACAGTCCGCCAACCTGCACCGCGTCCGGTTGCGTCTTCATGACGGTCACGCCCCCGTCGTCAGTGACGGTCACCCGGCTCTGGCTGACGACAGTCTTCTTCCCGTCGCTGCCGGTAACGGACACGACATGTCCGCGGGTTTTCGCACCGGCGTCGATCCCGGCCTTATCTGCGGGCACCGTAGAACTGCCGCTCACCCTGACATCCGACATCTTCCCGGAACCGCGCACCACGACCTTGACAGAGCCGTCCTCGGCGTCGACCGAATAATCCCGCGCACCGCCGGCGGCATCCTTCGTCGAAACGACCACTACGCCGTTCCTGCCTTTCTCGCCGTACAGGGCTTCTGCCGAAGCATCCTTGAGTACCGTCACCGAAGCGATCCGGTCAGGCGACAGTGTATCTATCGACGCCACCTCGAGGCCGTCGACCACGAAAAGCGGCTTGCCGGATTTTCCGTCTGAAGAGTAAAAATTCGCCCCTTCGATGCGGATCGAAACATTTTCTTTTTTACCTTTGTCATCGGGAAAAACATAGGCGGTGCGGGCGAACGCCCCAAGGGCAAGCCCCGTCAACGGCAGCAGGAAGAGCACCTTGGCTCCTGCCCACCGCGACGATCTTTTACGTAACATCATGGTAATACGGTTTTTAAGTTTACTGTGATTAAAGCTGTTGGCGACTGAGTACCACCTCCCGCCGGCAGCTTTCCTTATTAATAACAACTGGTATTGCCGGGCGTCGACGCCACTGTCCAGCACCGCCTCGTCGGCTTCGTATTCATGGATGGCGCGCAACTCACGGCGCAGGAGCCACATCGCAGGGTTGAACCATTGCAGGCACCCGGCAAGGTCGGTCACCAACAGGTCGAACGAGTGGCGCAGCCTCAGGTGGGCTTTCTCATGCAGCACGATCGCCTCGCCGTTCTCGGCCAGATCCTTTTCCGACATCACGATATACCGGTACCAGCTGAACGGTACGACCGGCTGGTCGGTGCGTACGAGCACGGAGCCGTCGCCCAGCCGCTCCCTGTGCCCCCGGCGGATCATGTGCAATACGCCGCATACCGACCCGAGCGTCCATAACAACGCAGCGGCGGCTCCCGCAAGGAAAGCGGCCGTCGCCGCCTTATCCCACGGGAAAGGTTGGGATTCCGGCTCCGCGGACGGGGCGTAGCCCGCCTCCTCCGTCACCGGGAGTTCCGGCATGGCCGGGAGTTCGCGATAGACCGTAATGACACACAGCGGCAACACGAACGACAACACCATCGCCGCCAGCACCACGATCCGGTTCAGGCGGTGGAAGGTCTCGCGGCTCAGCAGCAATTTGAAGAAAAGGTAGAACACCGCCAGGCAGGCGCCGACCTTCAGGCTGTACAGCATCAGTGTGTACATGGCTAACGACGGTTTTGGGTTTCGATATGGTCGATCAGCTCGCGCAGTTCGTCGACCGAGATTTTTTCCTCCTCGACCAGGGCGGAAACGGCCCCGAGGTAGGAGTTCTCGAAATATTTACTGATGACCCCGCCCAGCGTGCGGCGCGAAAATTCCTCCTCGGTCACCACCGGGTAATACTGGTAGGTGCTTCCGAAGGTATTGTGGGCGACATACCCCTTGGCTTCGAGGGCGCGCACCATGGTTGAAAGCGTATTGAAATGGGGCTTGGGTTCGGTGGCGAGCGCCACGAGCTCGCGTACGAAAAGCGGGCCGTGCTCCCAGAAGCAGCGCATCAGTTCCTCTTCCCTGCGTGTCAGTTTTTCCATCATACCGGTTTTGGTTTCTGTTATCCGCCCTGCTCCGATCGGCCGGCCGGGCTTACAGGAACAAAGGTAACTAAAAAAATTTTATTTGCAACTATTTTAAATAGTTTTCTAACTATATTTTTTAGTTTTCGCAAAAAAAATAGCGGAAATACCGGAAGGAAAAGGAGCCGGGAAAGGGCAGGTAGAGCAGGGATAGGAAAGGTTGGAGAGGTTGGGGAAAGTTGGGAAAGTTGGGAAAGAAGATTTTACAGGCCGGCAGGCATGGAAGGGCCCGGCAAGCCCGGGGGGGGGAGACAAAAAAGCCCCGGCTATTTCAGCCGGGGCATATGGATACGGGTACCAACGGGGATTAATCCTCGTCGCGGTACATGTGCTCTACGTAAACAGCGTGCTGCATCGCCTCGCGCTTGGCGATCGAAGGCTTGGTGAAATACTGGCGGCGGCGGAGTTCCTTCAGGACGCCCGTGCGCTCGTATTTACGTTTGAACTTCTTCAGGGCGCGTTCGATGTTTTCGCCCTCTTTTACCGGCATGATAATCATAGTAGTATTCTTTTTTTTGTTTTTTTAATTTCGTCGTTTACTTAAATTCCTCCGGGGTTCGCATCACCTGATACCTCGCCCCATGTCGTGTCGTTGTCCGTATCGTCAGCCCCGCTTCGGGTAGTGAACCGCAGGTAAGGAGCCAGCCGTGCTGCCTCTTCGCGGGTCAATATGTTGTCTTCAACCAATTCCTCAGCGGTACTCCAACCTCCTTTCAACTGTCTTGTTTTAAGTAATTTCCGAAGTTTCTGCGGCGGAATATACGGATGCCGCCTAAGGACTTTCGGGGTTGCAAAGTTAATATCAATTTTCCGAATTTCACAACTATCGCAGCAAATTTGTTTCAAAATTTTCTCATAATTGCGTTCCGTGACTCCCGGAACCTCTGCGAGTTGCTCCAAACGGACAAATCCGCCGAGCCTCGCGCGGTAGTTCATGATCGACACCACCGTCCGCGCTCCGATCCCCACCACACCGCGCAGCGTCGCGGAATCGGCCGTATTGATCTCCACGGGTTCGTCGACCGGCGCAGCTCCGCGCTCGGGAAAGATAATATAGGGTTCGAGCGCCGCAGCCACCGAATCGCTCACGACATAGCAGGCGCGCAACTCCTCCATGTCGTAGATCCCGCTCAGGTCACGCCAGCGGATGAAAGCCTCGGCCTGCCGCTTGGACAACGCCCCGATGGCCCGCAGGTAACGCGCCCCCACGGTGTCGATGCGAAAGCGCGTGGGCGGCATGGGTTCGGGCACGACGCGTCCCGTACGATACTGCCGGGGCGCGATGGCATATTTGCGCCCGATACGGATATAGGGAGCCAGGCGGCGGTAGATCGAATCGCTGATGCCGTAGCAAAGCGTCACATCCTCCGGGATACGGAAGATCTTCCCCGCAGCGCGGTACTTCAGCAGGCTCACGGCTTCGTGCTTCGACAGGCCCAGCCGCCGAAGTCCGTCGTAGTCCACGGTATTGGGGTCGAACGGCCGCAGATCAACCGAATCGGCCCGCCCTTCCATCTCCATCCCGGCCACAAAAGCTGCTTGGGGATCGGCCTTGGGACGCAGGAGCACGATGCCGCCTATAAGCAATCCCGCCAGCGGCAGGAATACCGCTACGGCGCGGATTTCACGGTCTGAAAAAAATTTTGCCATATGCAGAAACTATTTATCACCGGTCATCCCCCGGATGCCCTGAAAACAACCCCGACACCACGAAATGGGCTACGGTACCCGTCAGCCCCCCCCTCAACGCCACTGCGCCCCGTCGGAGAGCAGCAGGCGGCGGTAACGCCGCGACGGCGAACCGACAAACGCCCCCAAGCCATATTCCGGCCAGCGGCGGTCGACCAAAGCGACAGTCGCTTCCGACGCGGTCACGACGTTCGGGAAACGGCCGGGGTTCTCCCCCGCCCCGGGGCGTTTGCTCCGGGCATCGATCACCAACGCCGCACCTTCCGTCCGCACATCACGCCGCGGATCGGTATTGGCCGCAGCGAGCCACAAAAGTTCGGCAGCCGTGAGTTCCTCCGCCGCCGGGTCGAACACAGCGAGGTATTTCACCCCCGGCGGAACCGGCACTTCGGCGTCCGGCGCAGCGAAGGCGACCGCCACGCCCCATTTTTCGAGCAGGTCGGAGCGGTAGCCGGCCGGAAGGAGGGGCTGCCCGCCGTCACCCTGCCCGGCACAAGCCCCGGATATTGCGCCATCCGCTGCGGGACGCACGCCCTCGACACCCCGTGGGGGATCGGCAGGCACACGCGTTGCAGGCTCCTGCGGATTCGCGCACCCGCCCCCGGTACCGCAGGCCGTAGCATCCAATGCAATTTTTCCGCCGAAGCCCGGCGTTGCTGTCGCGTGGTCGAGGACATCGAGAATCCCCTCGCTGCGGACTATGTTGCGCAGCGGGTCGAGGTTGCGCACGAGCCGCGCCAATGCATCCGAATCGCGCACGTCGGTCGCAGCCGGGACGACGAGCATGTATTTGTTGAACATCATCTGCCCGGCGCCCCACAGCGACTGGGCGACCTTCACGGCCTGTCCGGCATAGCGGCTGTCGATCGAAACGACGGCGATGTTATGCGCCGTTCCGGCCTCGGGCATCGTCATGTCGCGGATTTCGGGCTGCAGGGCCATGCGTATCGGCGCCAGGAATATCCGCTCCGTTGCCTGCGCGATACAGGCGTCCTCCTGCGGAGGAATCCCCACGACCGTGGCCGGGTATACCGCATCCCGCCGCCGCGTGAGGGCCGTGACGTGGAAAAGCGGATAACGGTCTTCGAGCGAATAGAACCCCGTATGGTCGCCGAAGGGGCCTTCGACGGCTTTCTCCTCCGCAGGGTCGACATAACCCTCGATCACGAAGTCGCAGTCGGCCGGGACATAAATATCGTTGGTGACGCACTTCACGAGTTTCACGGGACGGCGGCGCAGGAACCCGGCCAGCAGGTATTCGTCCATGTTGTCGGGCATCGGCGCCGTCGCGGCATAAGTATAGGCCGGATCGCCGCCCAGCGCCACCGACACGGGCATCCGCCGCCCCGAGCGTTTCCAGGCATCGTAATGCCGGGCCCCCGTCTTGTGGATATGCCAGTGCATGCCCGTCGTATGGTCGTCGAAGACCTGCATGCGGTACATGCCGACGTTGCGCACGCCCGTCTGGGGATCGACCGTGTTCACCATCGGCAGGGTTACGAAACGCCCGCCGTCGGCCGGCCAGCACTTCAGGATCGGAAGCGCCGCGAGCGACGCCTCAGCACCCGTCTGCACGACCTGCTGGCATTCGCCCCGCCCCGACACCGTACGCGGAAACCAGCGGGACATCCCGGCCAGCAGCGGCAACGCCCGCAACTTGTCCGCGAACGACGGGCGCGGCGCCATGGCCTGCCGCAGCAATCCGTCGACCCGTTCCGAGAGTTCGCCGAGCGACCCGACACCCAGCGCCAGCGCCATGCGGCGTGCGGAACCGAACATGTTGGTCAGCACGGGAAAATCCGTGCCGGTATTTTCGAACAGCAACGCCTTGCCGCCGCCGGGCATTTTCGAAACCCGGTCGGTTATCTCGGCGATCTCCTCCACCGGCGACACCGGAGCCGCTATGCGGACGAGTTCGCCCTCGCGCTCCAGCAGGGCGATATACTCACTCAGGCTTCGGTGCATGCTCCAACGCCTTTTTCACCGACCCGTATTGCAGCAGCAACGCCCGTGCCTGCGCCTCGGAAAGCCCCGAAGCCTCGGCCACCATGCGCGTGCCGCGCCCCACGAGTTTGTCGTTCGTCAACTGCATGTTGACCATGCGGTTACCCTCGACACGCCCCAGGCGGATCATCACGGCCGTCGACAGCATGTTGAGCATCAGCTTCTGTGCCGTGCCCGCCTTCATGCGGGTCGACCCCGTCACGAACTCCGGCCCCACGACCGCTTCGAGCGCATATTCCGCCTCGGCCGCCACGGGCGACGAGGGATTGCAGGTAATGGAGGCGGTCAACAGGCCGTGCTCCCGCGCCATGCGCAGGCCGCCGACCACATAGGGGGTGGTACCCGACGCGGCGATCCCGACCAGGACATCGTCCGCCGTGGGATGGTAGGGCGCCATGTCGCGCCAAGCCCCTGCGGTATCGTCCTCGGCATTCTCCACGGCACGCCGCAGTGCACCGTCGCCGCCGGCGATCAGGCCGATGACCCTGTCGAAGGGCACGCCATAGGTCGGGGGAAGCTCCGAGGCGTCCGTCACACCCAGCCTCCCGCTCGTACCGGCCCCGATGTAAAACATCCTCCCGCCGCGCTCCATGCGTTCGACGACCCGCTCCACGAGCCGTTCCATCACGGGGATGGTCTTGGCCACGGCCTCGTGGACGCGTGCGTCTTCGCGGTTGATGCCCGTCAGGATGTCGTGCACCGACATCCGCTGTAAATTATCGTAGGCCGAAGCCTGTTCGGTTATTCTATTTTCCATAATGGTATTTGATAAGTCCTTCGGCAGGTGATGCGGCGATCAGGCCGACCCGGTAACCCCCATGTGCGAGCACCTCGCGCAGCAGCCCCTCGAATGCGGCGGCAACGCCGCCGATGCAGGCGACCGTCAGATGCACGGGATAGCGGCTCAGGTTGCGTTGGGCGAAATCGGCGAAGGTTTCCGCCACCATAGCCCGCACCTCGGGGCAATCCAGGTACGCATGTACGAACGGCGCGAACGACGCCAGGAAACGGTTGGCATACGGCTCGCGGTAGACCCGGAGGATGATCTCCTCATAGGTCAGCCCATGCGCCGCGAGGAACTCCTCCCGCAGGGGGATATGCCCTTTGAAAATACCGTTCACCAGGTTGCGTCCCAGCGCCGCACCGCTGCCCTCGTCGCCGAGGACATACCCCAGCGGCGGGACGTTTTCCACGATTTCGCCGCCCCGGCACCAGCACGAATTGGAGCCCGTGCCGAGGATGCAGGCCACGCCTTCGCCGCGGCCGAACAACGCCCGGGCAGCCCCCAGCAGGTCGGTCTCGGCCTCGATCCGCCCCGTGCCGAAATGCGCGCGGAGTTCCCGCACCATCTTCTCCGTCGCTTCGGGGAAGGTGCCCCCGCACCCTGCGCCGTAGAAATAGACGGCCTCGACGGGGCCGCACGGCGGCAGTTCGGCAAGCGCTTCGCGTATTTGCTCCGGGGAGTGCTGCACGGCATTGATTCCCCGCGTCCGGTATTCCGAGGTATGCACGCCGTCGGTCACGAGCCACGTGCATTTGGTCGATCCGCTGTCTGCAATGATTTTCATACTATATTGTTACTTCCTAATAC
>ERZ1504828.119-NODE-119-length-20182-cov-3.666418_pt1 | contig 20182 bp, 10 predicted proteins | sample MGYA00572109_ERZ1504828 | MGnify/ENA primary metagenome ERZ1504828 (study PRJEB39906, sample SAMEA3182109) | gut metagenome | biome: human; feature: gut; material: Stool; isolation source: human stools | place: Canada | collected 2013-04-23 ... | reverse complement strand
GCGCGGCACGGGCGGCAAAGACATCGGCGTGGGGAACGACTGTTCGGTGAACCAGTCGATCGCCCACCACTCGGTCATATTCAAACCGGCAACCCTGCAAATGTGGATCTCGACCTCGCCGTGGCAGGGCGGCGCCTTTGTCTGCTACGACCTCGGAGCAATCCTGCGCAACCCCGACCCCGCCGCAGAGCTGTACGACGCGGCGCTGGAGATACCTTCCGACACGGCCTACCTCGCCCGTGACTACCCGCGCGTGGTCGCATACCGCCAGCTCGGAGCCCGCATCCGCCGGGCGATAAAAGCAGGGAGGAAGGCCGACGGGGAATTGACAGAAACCTTCGCCCGAACCAACCCGCAGAATTTCCACACCTGGAAACTGCTGGGGGAATACTACCTCTCGCAGGGCGACGACGAGCGCGCGGCACAGAGCTTCGGCAAGGCGCTGGAGGCAGGGGTTCCCCGCAGGGACGAACTCCTGGCGATAGAAAGACTCAAATCGGAATGCAAGCCATGATACGAAACCCGGAAATACAATTCGCATCGGCCGATGCGATCGCGGCGTTCCAGGAGGAACGCCTGCGCGATGAGGTCGCCTACCTCTATGAAAATTCGCCTTACTACCGGCGCATGTTCGACGGCTGCGGCATGCAGCCCGGCGACATCCGCACGGCGGACGACCTGCGGCACCTGCCCGTAACCACCAAAACGGATCTGCAACTCCACCCCGGGGAGTTCGTCTGCGTGCCCCGCAACCGCATCATCGACTACGTGACCACGTCGGGAACCCTCGGCGACCCGGTGACGTTCGCCCTCACGGAAGAAGACCTGGCCCGGCTGGCCTACAACGAGGCCATGTCGTTCACCACGGCGGGATGCACCGGAGAGGACATCCTGCAACTGATGACGACCATCGACCGCCGCTTCATGGCCGGGCTGGCTTACTTCATGGGAGCCCGGGAGCTGGGATGCGGCGTGATCCGCGTGGGAAACGGCATCCCCGAACTGCAATGGGACACCATCCGGCGCATCGGCCCCACGGGCTGCATCGTCGTGCCGTCGTTCCTGATAAAACTCGTCGGCTATGCGCAGGAGCACGGGATCGACTACCGCCGCTCGTCGCTGCGCCGTGCGATCTGCATCGGCGAGGCGCTGCGCGACACCGACTTCAGCAACAACACGCTGGGAGCGAAAATCACCGAACTGTGGCCCGAACTGGAACTTTTCTCGACTTACGCCTCGACCGAGATGCAGACCTCGATCACCGAATGCGGGCACCACTGCGGCGGGCATGTTCCGGCCGACATGCTTCTGGTGGAGCTGCTCGACGAGCAGAACAACCCCGTGCCCGAGGGACAGGAGGGCGAGGTGGTCATTACGACGCTCGGCGTGCGGGGCATGCCGCTGCTGCGCTTCAAGACGGGCGACATCTGCATCGCCCGCACGGGACGCTGCGCCTGCGGCCGCACGACGATGCGCCTCTCGTCGGTGATCGGACGCCGGGGGCAGATGATCAAATTCAAGGGCACGACGCTCTACCCGCCCGCGCTGTACGACGTGCTGGAGAATATCCCCGGCGTGAACAACTACATCATCGAGGTATTCACCGGAAGCCTCGGCACCGACCAGATCGTGCTGCGAATCGGCAGCACGCGCCGCGACGAAGCGTTCGAGAAGGAGATCAAGGACACGTTCCGCTCGAAAGTGCGCGTAGCACCCGAGGTGGTCTTCGAGCAGGTGGAGTACATTGCGAAAAAACAGATGCCCCAAATGAGCCGGAAACAAATAAAATTCGTAGATTTACGCGAACAAACCAAATAAAACCCAACCATGAAAAAATTACTGAGCATAGCCCTGTGCCTGATCGCCGTCAGCGGTTTCGCACAGAAGGGAAAGACGAAGATGGCGGCCGACTTCTACGGCGTGGATTACAGTTGCGTGAGCGTCGTCGGGGCCAACGAGCAGCCGGCCGAGTTCATCAAGGCGTTCGAGGCCATCAACCGCCTCTTCCTCAGCGAACCCAAGAAATACGACGTGGCCGGATTCACCGGCATCGACATCCTTTCGACCAATGTCGAACAGGCCAACGAGGCGTTGGGCGGCCTGGCTGCGGAGCAGTTCACGCCCCGCAGCACGAAGGCCGACATCGCGGCGCAGCTCCCCGGAATCCTCGCCCGCTACGACAACGGCTCGGGGAACAAGGGGCTGGTGTTGATAGCCACGACGCTCGACAAGGGCAACGGCATCGGATACTACACGGCCGTGTTGTTCGATCCCGCCACGCAGGAGGTCATCCTCCAGATGGACATGGCCGGTAAGCCCGGCGGGTTCGGCCTGCGCAACTATTGGGCCGGCTCGGTATACAACGCCCTCAAGAAGCAGGGTAAATACCTGACCAGGTAGGGGGGGGGTACCCCGCACCGACACACCCCGCACGGCTTCGTGCGGGGTGTGTCGTCATAATAGGCAAAGAGCGCCCGGAGCGGAGACACGATCCGCACCGGCAGGAAACCCTGTACGCCGCCGGATAAAAACGCCCGGGAGGCGGACTTACCCGGCAGCCCCGGAGCGGGCTTCCGGGCATCTCCCGGGCGGCGGATATTTCATGCGCGCATCGTCGAGCACCAGTACCCAATCGTTCCCCTTGCCGCAAGTCGGGGGCGTGAAGGTCATCGTCGCACCGGCATCCCGGCGGCGGAATTCCCCGATCCGCAGCGGGCGCCCGCTGCGGACATCGTACCACCAGGCCACGATCCGCTTCCCGGAAACCCGTTCCAGGTCGACGGCAAACGGCCGTCCGCTCTCGGAATAGACCATGGCATAGGTGCCGAGGCTGTCGCGGGTAGCCGTACAACGCCCGTGCCCCCGGCCGGCATCCCCGGCGATAACGCCCTGGTCGGGAATACGGCGGAAAAACGGACGGCTCTCGATAAGTTCCCGCCCATAGCACACCTGGTAAGCCCCGGGCAGCGAGAGGGATTCCCGCCAGCTCCGCACGGGCCCCGTGACAGGCGCATACCGGCCGGGTTCCCACATCTGCCATACGGCATGGCAGCCGTAGGTATGTCCGCAGGCCCCGGAAAAGACCTCGTGGTAGAACGCCCGCCGCACATGCAGGGCTTCGGAAGTGCCGTATTTTTCCCGGTCGAAGTCGATCGGATGTTCCTCGTAGATCGGCTCCCCGTCCAGCACGGGTTTGACGGGCCGCCGGGCATAATCACGGGCGATGCGCTCCCAAAGGTCGAAATCGTAGGCATGGCCGTTCTGCTGCATGTTGAACGCGAGCCACGGCTCGTCGTGCAGCCAGTCGCCCGAAGAGGATTTCCCCCACGGATGGTAGGTAATCAGGCAGGCCGAATAATCCTCGCGGCCGGCGACACCGCAGGCAATGCCGCGGGCGAAGGCCCGCAGTATGGGTTCACGCCCTTCGGGAGGACGGTCGCCGCCCAGTATCCAGATGATATTCCGCCGGATGCGGTAACGCTCCCCCAGATAGCGCCCGAAAGCCTCGGCACGCCCCTCCGTTGTGAAGATCTCGGGCCCGGGGCCCCATTTGAGGCAGAACTTGTCGCCCCATGCGGGCAGCAGGCCGATGACCAGCCCCAGCGAGTCGGCCATGGCGACCACTTCGTCCACATACGTGAAATAACGCTCGTTGGGCCGGGTGAACCCCGCATCGGCAAACGGCAGGTCGCCGTAGGCATTGGGGACGCGCAGCCCGTCACGTTCCGCGAGGCAGACGGCCTGTATGACCGTGAACCCTTTCCGGGCGCGGTCTTCGAGACAGAGGCGCGCCTCTTCGCGCGTCGTACGGTGGAACAGCTCCCACGCCGTGTCGCCCAGATAGAAGAACGGCCTGCCGTCGGCATATTGCAGGTAACGCCCGCCGGGATGCACGACGATGCGCCCGCGGGAGAAAGACCGGGCGCCAAGGGGCGCAGGCGCAAGAAAGAGCGCAAAAAACAGGAACGCAAATAATTTCCTCATAAAAAACGATTTCAGGCGACAGCCGGGAACAAAACGGCAGTCGGGGCCGCCGGAGGCGACCCCGTGCCGGTGTGGCGGCAAAGCCGGGTTACAGCCCCTCCTTCGAGAGCAGCTCCGACGTGTCGATACGCACCTGCGTCGTTGTGAGCTTGTCGTTGAGCGCATAACGCGTCGGGTCGGATATGGTGACCGGCAGGGAAAAATCCTTGTCGGCATTCGCCTTCAGATAGGCGATGTCGACCGTGAGGAAAAAAGTCGCATCGCGTTTCCCGTCGGGGCAGCTCACCGAGGAAGGCAGCGTGTATGCCCGGCCCGGCAGCAACACAGTCCCGTCCAGGGGAGTGCTGCCCACGGAGACGCTGACCGTATAGGCCTGCAACTCGGCCAGCCCGGCGCGGTAGATGCCCAGGAAAATGTGCACCTTCCCCGCCTGCGCGTCGATGCGGTAATTCTTGTTGGACTGCTGCGCCGTCCCGCCGTTGGGCACGGCATAAGGGATGTAACCGGCCTGCGGCATATAGATCACCGCACTGCCCCAGGGCCTCTCGCTGTCGGCCTTCTGGCATGAGGCTGCCCCGCATGCGAGGAGCAGCACAGAAAAGAATGTAACGATCGTTCTCATAGTTCGATATTTTTCGGTCTACCAACCCGGATTCTGGTCGAGTACCCCGCCCGATTTTACGATTTCGGCCTGCGGGATCGGATAAAGGTTCATCTTCGGGGCATCGAAGATGCGTTTGGCCACTTCGAACGGCGTGTAGGCAAAGCCGTCGCCGCTGCGGGTCACCTTCACGCCGCGCAGGGGCCGGTTGAGCACCGTCCCGGCATCGTCCCAGCGCCGGAGATCCCAGTAGCGATGGTCTTCGAAGGCCAGCTCGATGCGGCGTTCGTGTTTGATGGCCGTGCGCATGGCGGCCGCATCGCCCGGGGCGACATCGACCGGGGGCATCCCCACCCCGGAACGGGCACGCACGGCATCCACGGCGTCGCGCGCACTCATCCCGTAGCCGTGGGCGTCGTCCGGGCCGTAGGCTTCGTTCATCGCCTCGGCAAAATTAAGCAATATTTCGGCATAGCGGAAAACGATCCAGCTGCGAAGCCGTTTGTCGTCATTGGTGAGGTTCAGGTTCTCGTTCAGGAACTTGCGCAGGTAATACCCCGTGGGCGAAGCGTTCTGCCGGGCGGGGTCGTCGGCGCCGCCCGCATAGATTTCGAGCGTGCGCCCGTTCCACGTATCGCCGTTGCGCAGGACGGTGGCGTAGAAGCGCGGGTCGAGGCCGGCATAGGCATCGCCCGTATCCTCCCCCGTAGATTCATAGGCTTCCACGAGGTTCTGCGAAGGGCAGATACCCGTACCGCCGCCCTGCGTGCCGATGGGGTAATTCTTGCGTTCGAACTCGTTGGTCGCCCCCATACGCACCGCCCAGATGGTCTCGGGGCTGGTCGTAGAGGTTTCGGCGACGAACAGCCCGCCGTAATCGGGATGCAGGGAATAGATGCCCATGTTGATCACTTCGAAGGCCGCAGCGGCAGCGGCAGCCCACTTGGACTTTTCGCCCGAGGGATTGAACTGCGGGCTGGCGGCATAGAGCAACACCCTCGACTTGAGGGCCAGCGCCGCGCCGCGGGTGATCCGGCCCGACTTCTCCTCGAGGTTCTCGGCCCGCCAGTCGACGACCAGTTCGTTGCGCACCCCCTCGATCTCGCGCAGGATGAGGCCGACCACCTCGTCGAACGTGCCGCGCGGAAGATTGGCCTCCTTCTGGTCGGCATACACGCGGTCGATGAGGGGCACCCCGCCGTAACGCTTGGCAAGCTCAAAATAATAATAGGCTTTCAGCACATGCGCCTCGGCGCGCAGCCGCTGCACGTCGACGATGTCGCGGCGGTAGCTGTCCAGGCCGTTCGAAGTGAGCGTGTCGCGGTGCATACCGAGGATATACCTGTAATCCACCGACTTATCGAGGTAGTCGTGCGCCGCATAGATGCCGTTGTAATAGCTCGTATAGCAATCGTCGGGGTTGTAATAGGCGCTCCAGCTGCCTTCGTTGAACCGCTGCGTGGAACTGAACGTGGTCACGTATTGCGCCTCGTCGGAAACGGCTGCGAAGAGGTTGCCGTCGATCGCCGTGAACCCGTAGGGGATGTGTTCGTAAACGCGGTAGCCCCAGTCGAACATCTGGTAACGGCGCGTGGCCATCATCTCGTCCGTCAGGTTCAGGTCTTCCTTGGTGTCGAGCGCATCGCACCCCGCCAGGGACAGCGAACAGAGGAGGGCGCCCGCGAAAAGGATTCTCATATTTTTTCGTATCATGGCAGTCGTGTTTAGAAGGTTACGGTCAGTCCGAGGTTGTAGGATTTCAGCGCCGGGTGGCCGGAAAGGATTTCGGGGTCGATGTCGTAGTCGCGCATCAGCCTGCTGACGGTCAGCAGGTTGACACCGCTCAGGTAGATGCGGATCTTCGAGATGCCGGCCTTGCTCAGCGACGGCTGCGCGAAGGTGTATCCCAGTTCCACGTTGCGCAGCTTGAGGAAGTCGCCGCTGCGCTTCCAGAGTGTCGAATTGCGGTAGTTGTTGCTGTTGTCCTGCAACGAAAGGCGCGGATAGGTGGCCGTAGCCCGCGTGTCGATGCCCTGTTCGGGATAGTAGGCCCAGCGGCCTTCGGCAATCCCGTAGACGTTGCCGTTGTCGCGGAACGCCACGTTCTGCAAGGGCGCATCGAGCAGGTTCACGTCACGGCCGGCCGCCCCCTGGAAGAGGGCGAAGAGGTCGAACCCCTTGTAGGATGCCGCCAGCGAGAACGAGTACTGCAACTTGGGCAGGTACGAGTCGCCGATGGCCGTCTGGTCGTTCTCGTCGATGACCGTATCGCCGTTCAGGTTCTTATACTTGATGTCGCCGGGCTGCACGGCACCGAACGTAGGCTTGGGAAGCCCCTCCCTGAGTTCGCCGCCGACGTCGAAATCGTCCCAGTCGTAGAACCCGTCGGCCACATATCCGAACAGGGCGTCGAGCCGCCGTCCCGTGCGTGCCGCGGTCGGCACGGTCACGACCTCGGCCATATAGTCGACCTTGTTGCTGTTATACGAGGCCATGCCCGTGAGCGCGTAATTGAAATCGCCTATGCGGTCGGCCCAGGAAAGCTGGACTTCGAAGCCCTTGTTAGTCATCCTGCCGATGTTGCGGTAAGGCGGATTGTCCACGCCCGAGGCACCGGGGATCATCCAGTCCTGAGTCACGATGCCCGATCTTTTTTCGAGGAACAGGTCAACGTTCAGGGACAACCTGTTCCACAGGCGCAGGTCGATGCCGGCGTCGTACTTCAGGCTCTTTTCGGCAAAAACATCGGGGTTCGGGAGGTAGGACAGCGCCGTTCCCCCGTGCCACGTGTGCTCGGAGTTTCCCGTATTGAGGCCGCCGCGGCCGGTATAGTAGCCCTCCCAGAGGTAACGCATCTCGCCCATCGGATCCCAGCCGTTCTTACCGACCGAAGCCCTAAGCTTGAGCAGATCGACCATGCGGCTGTCCCGCAGGAAACGCTCGCGGGAGACGATCCAGCCAAGGCCGAGCGAGGGATAGAACCCCCAGCGGTTGCCGGGCCTGTAATTGTCCGAACCGTCGGCGGCGAAGGAGAAGGTCGCCACATAGCGGTCGTCATAGGCATAGTTGACCGCCCCGTTGACGGTCATGTGACGGTATTCGACCATCTTGCCGGCAGCGCCGTTCTGCGAAAAGTCTGTCTTGTAGATATTGTAGAGTATCCCGGCCGAGGCGGAGACCACATGCCGCCCGAACGTGCCGTCGTAGCCGACCGTGGCATTGTAGTGCTGCCACGTCCACTGGTTCTGGCCGCTGTCCTCGCCACGGGTATAGGGGGTGTCGTTATCGGTGGTCTGCTGCACCCCGTCGAGCCAGCGCGAATAGTTGCGCGTGTTGCTCGCGCCGTCGCGCGTCCAGCTGCTCAGCGACATCGCCTCCGAAAGGTAGAGCCCCTCCACGAGGAAGTCGAGCCGCTCCTTGAGCTGGAAATTGGCCTGCAGGGTACGGTCGTGCGTGGAGTTGCGCCCCAGCGCCTTGATCGAGGCCAGGGGGTTGAAATTGTAGATCGGGGTACCCGTCCACGTCCCGTCGGGGTTGCGCACGGGATAAACCGAGCCGGGGTATTTGGCAAGGTCGTTCCACAGGTCGCCCGCGGCGCGGTTGGGGTAACGGCGGTCTTCGATCCGGCCCCCGACATCGACCTTGGCCTCCAGGAAACCGAAGAGGTTCATATCGAGGTTCGTGCGGATATTGTAGCGGTCGATGCCTGCGTTGGCCAGCGTATCGTTGGTCGGGGTGTCGTAGATTCCCCGCTGCCCCATGTAGCCGAACAGCACGAAATAGCGTACGGTCTTGTCGCCGCCCGAGACCGACACGTCGGCATCGGTATAGGGCGTGGCCTTCTTGGTGACCTCGCGGTACCAGTCCACGTCGGGCAGTCGGGCGACCTGGTCGGCCGTGTAATAGGGTGTCCAAACGTTGCCGTTGTCGTTGCTCAGCGCCTCGTTGTAAAGCCGGGTATAGTCGCCCGTACGCAACGGTTTCTGGAGGTTCATGGGCTGCTGCACGCCGCCCCGGACATTGACCGTGACGCGCGGGCGGCCGATACGACCGCGCTTGGTCGTGACCCAAATCACGCCGTTGGCGCCCCTCATGCCGAAGGGAGCCAGCGCCGCGGCATCCTTCAGCACCTCGATCCGGTCGATCTCGGCAGGCGAGAGAAACTGGAAATAAGCCATATTGGTCTGGAAGCCGTCGACATAGACCGGCAGCGACGAGTTGTTGTAGGTCGCCACGCCGCGGATACTGAGCGTAGCGGCATCGTAGCCGGGTTCCCCGTTGGTCTGCGACACGACGAGCCCCGGGATACGTCCGTAAAGCATGTTGTTGATATTGGCCGAGGGGATGGATACCTCGTCTCCCGTCACGGAAGAGACGGACGAAGTGACCAGCATTGCCTTCGTGCGGGCCGATGTCCCGGGGATCACATATTCCAGGGCCGCACTGTCGGGCTGTTCCGCAGCCGCGGTATCCCGGGCGGAAACCGGGCCGGCACCACCGACGGCCAGAACCGCGAGTGCCGCGCCTCCGAGAAACACACTTTTCATATGGTTGGGATTCATGTAATTCTGATTTTTTCGGTAAACGATTGTGTATGGGCGGATCAATATCCGGGGTTCTGCACCAGATAGCCCTTATTCACCTCGCTGAGCGTAAAGGGCGAAAGGGACATGCGCTCGTGCCACGTGTATTCGGGGACATAGGAGGGCTTGCGCGTGTAATTGGCGAACTCCTCGGGTTTGCGGGGGTTCCACGACACGCCGGCGGCCTGCGAGAACTCGAACTTGTACTTGGCCCCGCCGACCATCGACGCCCCCTGCTTCCAGTGGCGGGCGTGGGGATACCACTGGTTCTCCACGTAGAATTCCACGGCCCATTCGCGGTGGATGCTCCGCCGCAGCCCCACCCGGTCGGTCTGCGTTTCGTCGGGGATGCCTCCGCGCCTGCGGATGTCGTTCAGGTAGCGCAGCGCCATGGTCGGGTTGCCCTCCTCGTTGTAGGCCTCGGCGATATTGAGGTAAAACTCCGCCATGCGGTAGATCGGGAATTCGAACCATTCGCGCGAACCGGCTTCGTACCAAAATTTGATGTTCTTGGCACAGCCGTCCTGCCACTTGTATTCGAGCTGCCAGTTCTGGTACAGATCCCAACGGCTGTTGCCGGTATTGTTCTTGGGGTTGACGCCGTAGAAATAGAGCGACGCCTGCGCACGGGGTTCCAACTCTTCGGCCTTGTCGCGGTATTCGCCGGCCGGGCGCCAGTCGTCCACGCCCGCCCACGTCTGATCCGTACCATCGGCCTTGCGGTACTGGCAGAGCTGACCGTAGCCGGTGCCGCGGTACTGCCCCAGGTCGTGGCCGGTGTGGGTCGGCATGAAGGTGTAGTTCTTGTAGATACCGTTGTCGTCAGCCTCGCGCTGCTGCTTGTAGGCCAGCAGCACCTCGCGGTTCGACGGCGTGCCGACGGCCGTGCCGTAATCCTTGATGGGGTCGCCCGTGTCGATCAGCTCGAAGCCGTTGGCCTTGCCCCAGTCGATCACCTCCTGATTGGCCAGGCGCGCCGTTTCCCAGCGCTTGGCATCGTAGCCCCCGAGCCAGATCATCTCATTGTTCGCGGGGTCGGCCATCTGCATGTAAGGGGCGTCGGCATTGAAGAGGGGACGGGCGGCATACATCAGCGCCTCGGCCTTGACGGCCAGCGCCACACCCTTGTTCACGCGCCCCAGCCAGTCGGCCGGCCAGCGCACACCTTCGAGTGTCGCGGCGGCCGCGTCGCACAGCCCGACGATGAAGTCAAGGGTTTGCTGCACGGTGGAGCGGGGGCGCACGTCGACCGTGGTGAGCGTCGATTCGACCAGCGGCACACCGCCGTAGCGTTTGAGCATCTCCACGTAGCGGAAAGCCACCAGCACCTGCATTTCGGCCTTGACGATGGCTTTGTCGCGGTCGGACATGTCGGCGACCTTGTCGATGTTCTCGTACACGAGCCACGCCTTGCGGATGTAGGCGTAGTTGTTGGGGAAATAGTCGTCGGTATAACCGGCGCCGTTATTCTCGTTGTTGGCCAGCATGCCCGCCACGACCTGCTTATCCATGTATCCCCATGTCAGGCGGCAAAGGTCTTCGCCGCCCATGATGGCTTCGGTCGTCTCGTAGGGCATGATCGGGGAGTTGTTCCACACCAGTACGGGCAATCCCGAAGAGAGGATCGTGGCGTAGGCCTCGGCGATCGCCCCCTCGGCGTTCTTGGCCGTGCTGAAGACCTCGTCCTGATCCATGCCCGTCACTTCGGGCTTCTCGATGAACCAGTCCTGGCAGGACGTAAGGCCGGCCGCCAGCAACAGGCCGAGAAGCGTATAAATGGTCTTTTTCATAAGGCTGCGACTTAAAATTGGATGTTGAAACCGAAGTTATACACGCGCGTGAGCGGATAGATGATGCCTTCGGACGTACTGCCGTCCTGCACCAGCTCGGGGTCGATGCCGTCGACCAGGTCTTTGCCGCCCCAGGTACAGAGGTTGTTGGCATTGACGAATACGCGGATCGAGCCGATATGCGCCTTGCGCATCCAGCGGGCGTTCCGGAACGTATAGGCCACCTCGACGTTCTTGAGCTTGATATGGTCGGTCGAACGGAACCAGAAGGAGTTGTTCTGGTTGTTCTGGCTGTTGGCCATGTTCACGGACATGCGCGGGAAGGTGATCTGCTTGCCGGCGGCATGGCGTTCGGGCGTCCAGCGGCCGTTCATATAGCTCAGCGGCGTACCGTTTCCCTGGGCGAAGGGCGTGATGAGGTAGCCGTTCATGTTGAACGTCCCCTGCGCCGAACCGGTAAGGAGCGCGGATATTTCGAACCCCTTGTAGCCGAAGCTCAGGTTGCTGCTGAACGCGAAGCGCGGGACGTTCGAGAAGCCCGTCGGGGTGATGTCCTTGTCGTCGAGGATGCCGTCGCCGTTGACGTCGACGATACGCAGGTCGCCGCCCTGGACACGGTTGCCGTCGATGGCGTTGTAGGGGTGGTTGGCCACCTCTTCGGGCGTATTGTAGAAGCCTTCGTTGTAATAGGCCTTGTACTGTCCGTAGGCGAACCCCGTTTCGTTCATCCAGGCGTACATGTAGGAGGGTTCGGCCTTGTAGTCGATCTTGTTGACGGCATAGGAGACCTGTCCGCCCACTTCATACCAGAAATCCGTTCCGACGTTGTCGCGCCACGAGACCTGGATCTCGTAACCCCGGTTGCTCATGCGCCCCACGTTCACGGGCGGCAGGGCGCTGCCGCTCAGGCCGATGATGCCCGGCGTGACCCCCAGTTTGGTGAGGATGTTGTTGCGCTTCTCCTCGAACAGGTCGACCGTGACCGAAAGCCGGTCGCGGAACATGCGCACCTCGGCGGCGATGTTGTACGACTCCTTCTTCTCCCACGTGACGTCGGGGTTGCCTGTCGACTGTTCGTATTTGCCGGGGAAGGCCGGGTTATTGACCGAACCGTTCGACGAGCCGAAGAAATACCCGTCGAGCGGGGTGCCGTTCCAGGGGCCGTAGCTGTGGCTGCCCCAGGTGCCGGGCAGGAAAAGGAAGCGGTCGCCGCCGATCTCGCTGTTGCCGGTCTGCCCGTACGAGGCGCGGAACTTGAGCCACGTGAGGATGTCGTTCTTCGGGAAGTAGGGTTCGTTCGACACGACCCAGCCTACCGAAACGGCCGGGAAAAACCCGAACCGCTTGCCGGGCGCGAAGTTCTCGGAACCGTTGTAACCCATGTTGAATTCGGCCAGGTAACGCTGGTCGTAACCGTAGGTGACACGCCCCACCACACCGTAATAGCCGCGGGGGACGTTGTACTTCAGCCCGGGCGAGGTGTAGCGTTCGCCGGTGACGAGCGCCATGGCCGTGACGGCGTGCTTGCCGAAATCGCGGCTGAAGTCGATGCCGGCCTCGACATAGACCTTGCGGTTTTTGCCCCAGCCGGTCTCCTCGTAGGATTTGGCATTGTGTTCGCCGCCGTAATAGAGCAGCTCGGCCGGATCGGCGGGGTTGCGCGTGATCGAATAGACGGGCAGGTTGGGCGCAACGCGCAGCGTCTTGGTAAAATAATGGTCATACGACAACGCTCCGCGTACGGAAAGCCCTTCGACGAGGTAATCCATCCGGTGGCGGATGCGGATCGAGGTATTCAGGCTGCTCTGGTTAATACGCGCCTGTGCCTTTTCGAGCATGTAGGCGATCGGGGATTTGCCCCATGCGCCCTTGTTGCTGTCCATGATCGTACCGCCGGCATAATCGGTGATGATGCGGCCGTCGGAGACGCCCGGCGCCGAGAAGGGCGGGGCTTCGTAGATGTTGAGCATCAGGTCGCGGTAACGGCCCCACATGTCCACGCTGCTGTTGCGGTCGGTGATGATCTTCGTCTCGCGCACCTGCCCCGAGAGCGAAACATTGATCTCGGTGAGCGGGATGATGTTGAAATCGAAGTTGGTGCGGAAGTTATACTTGTGGCTGCCCGAGTTGGAGGCCGCATCGCTGAACCCGAAGTCGTTGGTGAGGCTCTTCTGGTTGGAATACCCCACCGAGGTGAAGAAGGCCACCTTTTCGGTACCACCGGAGATATTGACGCTGTACTGCTGCTGGGGCGACACCCCGGCGTCGAAAATCCGCTTCATGTAGTCCGTACTGCCGTAATAGATGGCGGGACTGTCGAGCAACGCCTGTTTCTGTTCGGGCGAAAGGTGTCCCATCGCCTCGACCTCGGAGGGCGTATAGTCGCGGTTATGCCGGAATTTCCACAGTTCGTCCTGCGAAAATACCTTGATGTCGTCGGGCTTGCCGTCGTTGGCGAACGCCTCGTTGCGCAGCACGGCATAATCGTAGGAGTTGACCAGGCTGGGCAGGGTCGTCGGGGAGGTGAAGCCGACATTGGCCGTGAACGAAATTTTCAGGTTGCCTTCGCGGCCGCGTTTGGTCGTCACGATGATGACGCCGTTGGCACCGCGCACGCCGTACACGGCCGTCGCAGAAGCATCCTTGAGCACGTTGACGTTCTTCACATCGTTCGGGTCGAGCATGTTGAAGGCCGTCATGTCGCGCACGATGCCGTCGATGACGATCAGCGGGTTCTGGTCGCCGGCATACGTCCCCACGCCGCGCACGCGGATCGTGGACTCTTCGAAGCCGGCTTCGCCGGTCTTCTGGACGGCGGCCATACCGGCGATACGCCCAACGAGGGCATTGGAAATATTGGTCACGGGGGAGCGCATCAGCTCCTTGCCCGACAGCTGCCCGATGGCGCCGGTGACGGTCTCCTTCTTCTGGGTGCCGAAGCCGACCACCACCACATCGTCGATGCTCTGGACATTCTCCTCGAGCACGATGCGGATATCGGTCTGAGTTCCTACGGGCACCTCCCGGGTGGTATAGCCGATAAATGAAACTGTCAACGTCGCATCCTTGGCCGCCATGACCGTGAAACGCCCGTCGAGGTCGGTCACGGAGCCAGTCTGGGTTCCCCTGACGACCACTCCGGCCCCGACGACCGGCATGCCCTGCTGGTCGACGACCGTCCCGGAGACCCTGGCAGGGGAGACGTCCTGCGCACCGGCGCCGAAAGCGACCGACAGGACGAGCAGCAGAGCCAGCCCGATCTTCGCGAATCTGCGCAGAAGCCCCGGCACATTCAAATAATGGTTCATTTTCATAGGTATTTAGGTTGTAGTTGGTTGATTGGGTCCCGCGGGGAGAATCGCCGCCGCGGGACAGGCCCGCACTGAGGTTCACCGAGAGGGCCGGATCACAAAATCGAAAAGGTCGGAGCGTCTTTTTCTTTCATAGGCTGATAGGTTTGGTTATGCTTCAGGATTTTCGTTACAACAAATTTAGGAAGACGGAACAGGGATATAAAGAACGGATTTATCATTTATTTGTCCGTTTTCATCATCCACCCTCCTGCGCTTCAATATTCGATCCGGACGACCACCGAGCGCGTGAAGTCCGGAAGCGATACGTCGGCACGGCGGGACGCGCGCACCCACTCGTCCCGCCAGGGGTCGTAGATCCGCACTTTCTTCACCCTGCGCCCGCCGAGCAGCGGTGTGAAGTCGACCTGCAGGCCGGACAGCCGCTGTGCCGGAATGCGTTCGGAGAGCTCGTGCCGCCACGTGCTCACCGTATCGCGGCACCAGGCAAGCAGCGTGTGTTCGCCCCGCAGCACATAGACCCGCAGCCCCGCCGTATCGCGGCGCACGGGTTCGAACCCTTCGCGAAGGGGGTCGACACCTTCGACGGCACGCGCGAAGCGCCCCATCTGGAACCAGGTATGCTGCTTGTCGATATGGTGATCCCAATGCCAGAGGTGCCCCGGCCCGGCGGCCCCGCTGAAAAAGGGGGCGAAGAGCACGTCGTGGAGCACGGAACCCATCGTATCTACCTTATATATAGGATGGGGGCCGGTATGCACGGGTTTCACGGCGCCCGACTCGGCCAGCAGCATCGGTTTGCGGAGGCCGTATCCGCGCAGCACGGCGATGGCATCGGAGGCCATGCTGTCGACCGGAGCGCCGCACACGGCCAGTTCGGCACCCTCGTCGATATAGCGGTGCACCTGCGCTACCTCGTTCGGAGGCAGGCGGTTGATGAATTCATAAATCGGGAAGCTCGACTCCCGGTCGAGCGAGCCGAGGCTCTGCATCACCAGGTTTTTCGGGAAGATCTCCTTCACACGCGGCAGCATACGGACATTCCACGCGCGCAGGTGCTCCTCGGGCGTCTCCACGGCGTTCATTTCGTTCCACAGCTCCCAGCCGAAAACGGCGGGATGGTCGCCGTAACGCTCGCGGAAGATGCGCACGCGGCGCAGGAACTCCTCCTCACCACGCTGCGAAGTGATATAATCGTCGGCATCGGCAAACGGGCCGCCGTTCGAGGTATGGTACGAGGCTTTGGTGTCCCACTTGTTCACGCCCGGCCGGATATGGCGGAAACTCTCGATGCAGAACTTGATCTTGATGCCGTACCGGTCGGCGAGCTCCAGCAGGCGGTCGATGCGCACGAGCTTGGCGGTGTCCACCTCGCCGTAACGGGTTTCGATCTCGAAGAGGTTCGTATTGAGCCATACGCGGCCGAAATTGGCGCCGTTGCGGTGCATCTTCCCGAGGTAATGTTCCATGTCGGCAACCGACCCCATCGCGGCGATGTTGCATCCCACGGGGATATACGGCTGCCCGTCCGAAAGGCAGAAATAACGGGGATCCCGGGCGCTTACCTGGACGAAAGAGCGCCTGAAGGAGCGCCCGGGGCGCTTGGCCCACGCCTCCGCTACCGACACGAAGGCAAGGAGGCAGGTCAAAAGGATGAGTCGTTTCATAGGTCGTAGTCTTTAGGTTTGAGCGACAGGATAAAAGTAGGAAATTCCCCGCGCACGGAATATAACCGGTTCCGCAGATGCTAACACATTTTCGTCGGAACGGCGCAGGAGGGGCGAAAGGCCGGTTTTCTGTTATTTTTTGATAAATCCGTGCAAATCCGGCGGGTGGAGTATTCCTATATTTGTTCCATCGAAAACTCACCTTATCCGAACTATGAAACGACTTACGGCAATCCTCCTGTGCACGCTTGCATACGGCGCCGCAACAGCCGCCGACGGGTGGGACGCCCCGGCCGACCAGCACGTCAACACCCTGCACCGCCTGCCCGCCCGGGCCACCTCCTACTCCTACAAGACCCCGCAGGATGCATTGGCGGGAGACCGCGCCCGATCACGGATGATGCCGCTCGACGGTGTCTGGAAATTCCGTTTTGCGGAAGACGCCGCCCAAAGCCCCGAAGGGTTCTGGCAACCGGGCGCCGACCTCGGAGACTGGGACGAGATAGAAGTTCCCTCGTGCTGGGAGATGCAGGGCTACGGGTATCCGATATACACCAACATCCCCTATCCGTTCGAGTTCAGGCCGCCGTCGATCACACGCGACAACCCGACGGGATGCTACGTCCGAAAATTCACCGTACCCCGAAGCTGGGAAGGCGACCGGGTGGTGCTGCACTTCGGGGGCGTATACTCGGGCTATTACGTCTGGGTCAACGGCACCCTGGCAGGATATGCCGAGGACAGCTGCCTGCCCTCGGAATTCGACGTCACCGGCCTGCTGCGACCGGGCGAGAACACGCTCGCCGTGAAGGTTTTCAAATGGACGGACGGCAGTTACCTCGAAGATGCCGACCACTGGCGCATGGCGGGCATACACCGCGAAGTATACCTTGCCGCAAAACCCGATGTGGCCATCGGCGACTTCGGGGTGCGGACGCTGCTCGACGGCGACATGCGCGACGCGCTGTTGCAGATACGCCCCACGATCGACCTGCGCGAGGGCACCCCGGCGGCAGGATGGCATCTGCGGGCGCAACTCTATGCCCCCGACGGGACGCCCAAAGGCCGTGAAATGGGACTACCGGTCGAAGAAATCCTGTCGGAGGCTTACCCGCAACGCGACAACGTCTACTTCGCACTGATGGAGCAGCGCATCGCGGCGCCCGAAAAATGGAGCGCCGAGAACCCTGCGCTCTACACCCTCGTGCTGACCCTGCGCAACGATGACGAGCAGGTCGCCGAATCGCGCAGTTGCAAGGTCGGGTTCCGCGACGTCCGGCTCCGCGGACGCGAGATGCTGGTCAACGGCGTTCCCGTGAAACTCTACGGCGTAAACCGCCACGACCACGACCAATATACGGGAAAGACCGTCACGCGCGAAGGGATGGAACAGGACGTACGGCTGATGAAACTGCTGAATTTCAACTCCGTGCGTACGTCCCACTACCCCAACGACCCCTATTTCTACGAGTTGTGCGACCGCTACGGCCTGTATGTCATCGACGAAGCCAACATTGAGAGCCACGGTTCGGGCGGGAAGCTCTCGAACGACCCGGACTGGGCCGTCCCGTTCCTGGAGCGCGTGAGCCGGATGGTCGTCCGCGACCGCAACCACCCCTCCATCGTCATGTGGTCGCTGGGTAACGAATCAGGATGCGGCCCGGCGCACGCGGCGGCAGCCGGCTGGGCCAAGGATTACGACCCCACGCGCCTGATCCACTACGAAGGGGCGCAGGGACAACCTGCGAGCCCGCTTTACGTACCCCTCAGGCGCACTTCGGCGGCCGTATTCACTAGTGCCGCCCCCGCAGACGGGAAGCCGGGCACCCCGCAACAGCCGCAGGACGGCGGCAATCCGACCGACCCCGCCTACGTGGATATCGTGAGCCGCATGTATCCCACGGTCGGGGAGCTGGAGCGCATGGCCCTCAACCCGCGGATCGACCGCCCCGTGCTGATGTGCGAATACGCTCACTCGATGGGAAATTCGACCGGCGGGCTGAACGACTACTGGACGGTCATCCGCAGCCATGAGGGACTGCTGGGCGGCCATATCTGGGACTGGGCAGAGCAGGGGCTGGTCAAAAAAGACACCTGCCAACGCACCTATTGGGCCTACGGCGGGGATTTCGAACCGGCGGGGGAGCATCACGACGCGGCCTTCTGCTGCAACGGCATCGTCAACCCCGACCGTACGCTGAAGCCCGCGGCACTGGAGTGCAAATATGTATTCCAGCCCATCGGGTTCACGGCGGACGACCTTGCTGCCGGAAGGGTTGTCGTACACAACCGTAATTTCTTCTCCCCGACCGACCGCTACGACTTCACTTGGGAAATATCGACCGACAAGGGCGTATTGCAGCGCGGCAGTTTCGACGTGCCGACGACGCCCGCGGGCAAGAGCGCCCCGGCCACCGTCGGGTTCCGCCCCTTCGAGCCCGAACCCGGCGCCGAATATCTGCTCCGCGTACAGGCCCGGGAAAAACGGGCGACCCCTTACGCCGGGGCCGGGCACATCGCTGCGCAAGAGCAGTTCGGACTGCCTTTCTACAAGGCTCCCGCGCATAAACCCGCCGCAGGCAGGGCGGCCGTCTCACAGGACGGGGAGCGCATCGTGCTGAGCGCCGCGGGTGTCCGGGCGGAAATCGACCGCAGAAGCGGCTACCTGGTCTGCTATACGGCACACGGGAAGGCATTGGTATGCGACACCCTGCGACCGAACTTCTGGCGGGCGTCGACCGACAACGACTGGCGCGGATGGCGCGTCGGGCAGATCGCCGGATGCTGGAAAGAGATGCCCGGAAGGTTACGGACGGAAGGCATCCGCATCGACGAAGCCGCAGGGACGGTGCGTGTCGAAAAGGGGGTTCCCGACAGCGTGCGGCTGACGCTGGTTTATACACTCGACGGTACGGGGGCGCTGGCCGTGGCATACGACCTGCAGATCGCCGGGCAGTTGCCCGAACCGCTGCGCGCGGGGCTCCGAACCCGGGTTCCCAATACACTGGGGCGGATGGCCTACTTCGGCAAAGGGCCCCAGGAAAATTACTCTGACCGCTCGTGCGGTGCTTTCATCGGCCTCTACCGGGGTACGCCCGGGGACTTCATGCACGACTACATCACCCCGCAGGAGAACGGCAACCGCTGCGCAGTGCGTTGGCTCACGCTGACGGAGGGCAACGGGCGCGGCATCCAGATCGCGGGGGACAGCCCCCTGAGCATGTCGGTATGGGACTGCACGCAGGAGGCGCTCGACAGGGCACGTCACGTCACCGAAGTGGAGCGGCTTCCGGATGCCCTGACGGTCAACATAGACTGCGTGCAGGCCGGGGTCGGGGGAACCGATACCTGGAGCCTGAATGCGCGCCCCTCGGAGCAGTACCGCCTGCTGGCAAAACGCTATGCCTATAAATTCACGCTACTTCCCTGCAATAACGAATCCGAAGCAATCCGCAACGGCCGGAGGCTTTGCAACAAACGATAGCCCATGAAAAAGATAATCCTGTTACTGGCGTTGGGATTCCTGTGCCAGCCCCTTTACCCGCAACGCACCGAATACCCGCAGATCGGGGCGCAGGTGTTCATCGAACCGGGGCAGACCGACAAGCAGATCGACGGGTTCTTCAGGATACTCGCGCAGCACGGATTCGAAACGGCACGCATCCGGATGTTCGGGGCGCACATGCTGCGCCCGGACGGATCGTGGGATTTCACGCTTTACGACAAAGCATTCGATGCCGCCGGGAAACACGGCGTAAAACTCTTCGCCACGCTCTTCCCGCCGACCGACGAGCTGGGCGACGTGGGCGGATTCAAATTCCCCCGCTCGAAAGCCCACCTGCTGGAAATCGCCGATTACATCGAAGCCGTCGTGAGCCACTTCAGGGGGCATCCCGCCCTCGACACCTGGGTGTTGCAGAACGAACCGGGGAGGGGCGGAACGGGGCCCGGGCGAAACGACCTGACCGATGAGGTTTTCGCACGCTGGAAAGCCGCGCAGAAGACTCCGGCCTACGACAACGGCTACCTGAAAGCCGACTTCACGCAAGAGCGGTTCCACACCGATTTCACGACGTGGTACCTGGGATGGATCGCATCGCAGGTCGATCGGCACGACCCTGCGCACCACAAACACATCAATCCCCACCAGCTTCTGGACAACCTCGCCGACTACGATTTCCCCGCCTACGAAGGGTTTCTGACCTCGCTGGGCGTGTCGATGCACCTGAGCTGGCACTTCGGTTAT